>Ga0209596_1000367_pt1 | contig 42220 bp, 60 predicted proteins | sample M_130807_MF_Meta_FD_187314 | JGI IMG/M metagenome (GOLD analysis project Ga0209596, IMG submission 187314) | Freshwater microbial communities from Lake Montjoie, Canada to study carbon cycling - M_130807_MF_MetaG (SPAdes) (version 2) | ecosystem: Environmental > Aquatic > Freshwater > Lake...
GCAAATTTGATTTCATCATAAAGAGACAGCCAATGGTCGCGCTCTTCGCGAACCTCTGTCAGATGCTCTTCATTTTCAACCGCTCTCAATTCAAGTGTCTTGCGTAGATCTTCAATCTCCATCAACAAGTCAGCTTGACCATCTCCACCATTTGCAAATCGTTTTAGAGCCTTTATGGAAAGGCTTCTGATGATGTCTTTCATTTTAATGCTCAAATCAATCTGGAATCTCTGTGTCAAACTGGTCTGCGACCCTTGGGATAATTGAATAGGAATTCAGAAGATGACTCGATTTGAAGAAAATCAGCAAATCAATTGGCGCGGAAATTTCAACTACCGTTTCGAGCAACGTCTTCAACGCTTTTCGTCGCACCATGTACGCATGCGTGCAGAGCGGGTGGCATCGATACAGAGCATTGCCAACCTTTTCACCGACACGGCCCTGGGTGCAGCATGACCCGACAAAAATCATGTCCCAATCTTTTGGAACTTCTTCCAGAGCGAGGTTGATGGATTCTTTCCATCCATCCCGAAGCATCACGTCATCTTCAAATATAAGCCAATGATCATTCTCATCTGACAGTTCAAGCGCGCTCCACAGCATGATGTGCGACATCGTGCAGCCGATATGCTTTGGTCCGATATGTTCTGATCCGCTTGGGTCGTCAACTGTATACGGGATGGTTGCTTTAAGACCGGACTTTGCTCCGTTGAACCCATAGAAAAACTTGAACTCTTGGACACCATATCCCTTGAGCCTTTCCGTGACTGGTCCAATCCTCTCCGACCCCCGCTGCGTTATGACAATCGGTATCATTTCTTTGTTTTTTGATAGATAGAGAACACGCTTTCTTTCATGTCGAACCGCTCGATCAGCGTGCAGTATTTCTCCGCAAGCCGGATGGCGGTCTGCGTGGAATCCCAATTCACGTCATCCATGATCAAGTAGCCGCCGACCTTGAGCTTTGGAAGCCAGTTGACGACATCGCTGGTGGACGGCCATTCAGCATGGTTCGCGTCGATGTGGACCATGTCCATGTCCGGGAGCGACCTAGAGGCGTCCCAAGATGACATACGACAGAACTGCATCTGACGAACAACTTGAGCACGGACACAGTGGCCCACAAAAGCCTCGTAGTGGCCGTCCAGGTCTAGCTTCGACCACCATTCTTGGTTGGGGTTTGTCTCATCATCGATGCAATCCTCTTTTTTCCATGAGTCGATTGCATAAACGGTTCCGCTACCGTTGAGCTTGCAGGCATAAGCCAGAGCGAGCGTGGACTTGCCCTCGAACACACCGACCTCCGCGATATGTTGAGGCTTGTGGTCGAGAACAAGGCTTCCAATCTGGAACCCCTTTTCAGGGTCGCACCATCCACCCATCTTTGGATAATGGATTGATACAAAGTCTTTTAGCAATTCATGCGGAGTCATAATGGATAGATATATGTTACTGATTTTCTAAACGCAGGCTCATTGAACACGCTGATCATTGTTGATCTATGCCAACAAAGAGGGTCAGAGGCGATACTCAACGGCCTGTAACCACCATCTTGGATGTCGTTTGTGTTTCCTGGATACTCGTTGACGACAAGCGCGGATTTATGCCGGGAAGAAATCGTGTCCAGAATCTTTCTGCACCTCGAAAACTCAAGATGTTGCAACACGTCTTTGATATGGACCAAATCAAAAGATTCTCGGATGTCGCCGATGTCCCCAACGCTGATATCGGTTCCAATCGGGGCGCGAGTCTTAGCAATATCAACGGCGACTTGACTGACATCAATTCCTTTGTATCGGATACCGGACAGGTCAACCATCGACATCAACTGCCAATCTCCGCATCCAACGTCCAATATAGACTTGATTGAGTTCTCGCGGATAAATGAGTTCAGGAACTCGACGTACTTGGCTGTGTTTTGTGCATGAGATCCGGGTCCAGAGCCTCCGTTCCACTCATCGTTCCGATAGATACGGTCAAAGGTATTTTGAAGCATACTCGCAGTAAGTATTTTCTCGTTTCAAAATCTTCTCCTCCGTCAACGAGCGCATCGTCTGGTCGTGATAGGTCCGCCACAAATGAGCGATTGAACATCCAGAAAGAGAATGGATTCCATGCCAATACTTATTTGATTCACAGTGGATGAACCCCAACATCTCGAAGTCAACGACCTTGGCTAGTCCGGGATTTTCTTGATGCAACTTCATCGGGTACTGGACCGAGATCTCGTTCCAGCCGCTCCCGTCGAACTCCTGCCATTTCTGGAGCCACTTCCATTGGAACCGGCTGTGCATCTTGGAGAACATGACCGCATTGCACAGGCCGATGGTCGGGTCCGAACCGCAGAACTCGCGACCGATGACCGTGTCGTGATCAAGCCAATCTTTTGGAAACGGAGCGACCGTGATGGTGTCGGTGTCAGCATAGACTCCGCCCATCGTGTACAGGACGGTGTGGCGGATCAGGTCGGCTCGATGCTGATACTTTGGGATGTTGTTGCCGTTCCACTGTATCGGGTTGTCGATCAGCATCACGCGGACCGGAACCTTGGCCTTGAGCTTTTCCCATTGTTCGCCGGTTGGTTCCTTAGGCGTCCAAAGAAAAACGCTCCAGTCCGGGTTGTTTACCCAAGCTGAAGCGATTGCAATCCGTTCGCAGATGTGGAATCCGTCGTCGTGAAGGCCGTGTACGAAATGTATATTTTTCATTATCACCGCGCCAAGTCAGACTCGGCAGTTGCGTTCGCTCGCTGGATGTCCGCAGTCGTCTTCGCATTCCTGCGGGACAAATCTGCGTTCGTCTTTGCGTTCTGTCGTTGGATGTTGGCCATCGTCTCCGCATTCTGGCGAGCAATTTTTGCTTGGATATCCGCGTTCATCACAGCGGTGCGAGGGTCAGTACCCTGCTGGATGGCCTGCGCCTGCTGCATCTGCGCTTGACCCTGTTGTTGCTGCTGGAGCATCTGCCCAAGCTGCTCGATTGTCTTTCCAAGCTCCTGAAGGTGCTGCGCGTATCCATCAACCTGTTGCCGGCGAGCGGGGTCAGTGGAAAGACGCTGCAAATGGTCTTGGACGTGTTGCCCGATACCCTGCATGAACAACATGATTTCCTGTGGATTGCCACCACTTTGGAGCGATGAAGCAGCTTGGTTTGCCGCAGCCATGTGCGTGTCGATGTGGATCACGTGGTCCTGCGTGTCGGTGACAATCGGCATATTGCTCTGGTGGATGGACGCATGTTCGAGAACGGCAAGAGCGGCTTGGTCCTGGATGCGCGACGATTGAATTTGAGTTGGCAGATACCTATCCACCATCTGCTGACCAACCTGCGCCGCGATGTAGTCCTTGAGCAGATTGATCTTGCCGCCTTCGGGAAGCGCACCAGAAAGACTGAGCAATGAACCAAGCAATTGCTGCTTCGCAAACTGAGAACCTTGGCCAACCGTCCGAGTAGCCTCAACGAAATCAATATCCATCATGGCTTGGACAGGAACTCCGCGCTCTTTGCATCGACGCTGGAACTCGATGGCGTCCTTGTCAGACTTCGTGATTGGGTTCAGGTTGGGATTTGAAGCGCGGTTGTATCGCTCCTCAAAGAACGAATCGAGTTGGTTGTAGTACCGGCTCAACTGGGTCTTACCAATCGCAGACTGCTGCGACACCATCACGTTCACCTCGAACGCCGTCTTGGGGTTTCCTTGGGGCTTGGAGAGCGATTGCCTGTACTGCGACAAGTTCCCTTGGAGCACGTTCTCAAGTTCCGCGTTGACCGCCATAGGCGCATCTAGGACGCCGGCGATGTTCTGCTGGATGACTTCGTAATCAGGCGGGAGAATCGCGTACGGACCCTGCTGCACCACGCTCGTCTTGCTAAGGGCGTTGGCGTTGAGCGGTCGGAACAGGATCTGGGTGCGAGCGAATGCGGCATCAACCATCGCGCAACGGAGCCGATTCTTCAACTCCATCGCCTGCAACATCTTGATTCCAAGACCCTTGACGCCGTGATGCTCGCCGTCGCCACGGTCGTAGTACATCGGATGGATGACCTGCTCCCATCGGCTGAATCGACGCAGCTTCCGGTACATGAACCCCTGGCTGTCGCGCTCATCGATGATAGCGTGACTGATCTTGCCATCGAATTCTTTGTAGAAGACGTGGCACATCAACACCACCTCGGACCGCGCAGAAAACGTGATATCGTTTGAACGAAGCTGACGCTGGAAGAACTCCCAATCGTATTGCACACCAGAGCGATACGGTTCAGGCATTGCGGCGCGGATACGCTGGCGAACGTAATCCACATTCCAACCAGTTGCTTTTGCAGCTTCCTCATCTTGGATTTTCTCGAACAAGTCGTCCACGCCCATGCGGGTACGGACAAGAGCAACCTTCCAATCGCTGACGTTGGACTTGGTTCCATCAGGAACTAGCAAATCATTCGCCATGATGGCTTTGCATCGCCAATCGGTAGCGTCCTCAAAAATCAATGGACCATCTCCAACGAGAACCATCTCTCGTTGCGACAACTGCATGATGTAATCAAAATCTTTGTCGAGCTTCTGAAGGCGGTCGAACTCTTCGGTGATGATCTTCGACCAATCCTCCCGCTTATCCATGTCGTTGCCGTAACCGGTGCGGATGTTTGCATAGGTCGGAACTTCGGCAAACACGTCGTAGAACGACGCCATCGCAAGCGACAAGAACGCTTCCGACTCGCGGAAATTGACGTTGGTGCGGAACGCTTGGTTATTGCGACGAAGTTCCGATGGATTGTATGGCGGATTTCCATCGACAAGACCGCGCAATTTAGAGCGCGTTGCATTACGCAACTGATCGGCCATGATCAGCTTCTGGAAGATTTCGCGGGCGGAAGCCGCATCAGCAAGGCGCGTCTCAGGAGCCTTACCGTCTTCATCGATGGTTTCGAGCGGGAGTTGGACTAGGTTGCCGTACATGGTCGTTTTTTCCAGCAGTGATCCGGAAGGTTTTCGTTCTCTGTACTGTCTGCAAATTTATAGAGCGTTTCAATAGGAAACCATACCAGGCTCCTGATAAAGCAGCCGCAAAACTCACAACTTTGTAGCTGTTCGTCAACAGGGGTGCTTCCGTGTTGAGAAAATGTTTTGACAGCATCTTTCAATACTCGCGCATTACATCCTGTGCATCCAAGCGGCTTTCTATTGAATCGACAGCCAGCGCAGATGCTGGCGCGACGATTCGCCTCTTCTTGGCCCACTTTCCCTCCACCGATGGTCAATCCGTGGAGAAGACTCATGCTGAAACGGATAACGTCACCAATCTCCAATGATTTACGTCCAGCCGGCTTAGATAGCTCGACCTCGTCGTACGTGCAATCAGCCCCATTTCGGCACGCATATTCAACAATCAGGTCATCAAGGTTTCCCGGTATTTGGATGGCGTTCGCATTATAATGATTTTTTATGAACTCATGGAGTTGTGGCCATGAACCGCCAGCAATCTCGATACCTGTCTCTGGAACACGATAATGCCATCCACCTGGGATGACCATGTGTTCGTTCAAGATTTTGTATCCAGTTCTTTTGTTCATCCTTCGATTTGTTCGTCGTGATAGATTGAATCTGCTTCACGGACCAGCTTTTCCCAAACTTTGTCAACTTTAGTTGCTCTGGGTTCAAGGACAGCAGTTTTGCGAACCAAATCAAGCAAGACAACAGCTGCATCCGCCAAGTCAGGCGATTTGCCGGTGCGTTGCTTCATCACGGTCTTGGTTTCTACCGATATCTTGCGCTTGGAATCGTCAAACATACGAGCGCAGAACTCCTGAAGCGTCTCGATGTCCATTCCTCCGACACGTTCTTCGACGACCCATTTACGCATCGAAAACCACAACTCTGTCACTTTTCGGTCGTATGCTTCGTTACATGGCCTTGAATCCTCATCGCTGACCGGGATGGTCGAAGCGGATCCGCCGAACTCAACTCGATGAACAACGCCCCATTCTCGGGTCAATATGTCGGCCAATCCTCCTCCTTCGCCGCTTGAATCCAGAGCAAACTTGTCCGGTGGGACGCCCCGCTGAGAACACTCTTCTTTTACCCGGTTAGCAATCTGGTAATGGACCGGCTCGGTTAGCTGTGCATTTGGAGAAATGTGGATCACGTCTCCAAAAAGGATGCTTACTTTATCGTTAGCGGTACCAACTTTTGCAAAACGAAGAACGCATCGATCACCACCAAAACCGGGGTCCAAGCCGGCGACAACTTGGACGTTGGTAGTAAACACCAATTTTCTTGTAGGTGTGTACGTCTCGATGATTGATTCCGACAGAACTGTCTTCACCATTCCGTCCGGCGACCAGAACCCGCGTGTGTACTTCCAGAACGTAGGAGACTGCTCGCCCTCATGGCGCATGGCCGACAGAACTTGGTCGTGCGTGATCAGATAGGGATACTTCGTGCGTCCCTCGCTGATGTTTGGAGACTTCATGCCGTCAAACCGTCGGCACATACCGCGTTCTGTCAGCCAATGCTGGTCCTCGATGGTGACGCTGCGCCATCCCTTTGCCGGCGTGCAGAACCGTCCATGAGGGTCGTACTTTGACGCAGGGTTTCCGATGACGAGCATCTTGAACTCGCGACAGCCTTTGCTCAGGTTGGTACAAGCCTCGAAAGCTGCTTCGGGAGTGTCCGTAGCTTCGTCGATGATGACCATCACCCGCTCTGCATGGATACCCTGGATGTTGGCCACCGCCTTGGACGTGTTGCCCTCTGCGACAGCAATCGCGGATATCGAGTGTCGATCATCGCCCTTGATTGCCTGCAAAGACATCTTGGAATCGACCATGTTGCCAGGGAATCCGCGAGATTTACGAACCAATTCCTGAAGATTGGCCCACATACGCTTCCGGATCATCTTCGCCGTGGTGGAAGTAAGCACAACGGTTGTCTTTGATGGATTAGCAAGCCACCAGACAGTTGCGAAAAGCGTTGCGCCAAAGGTCTTTCCGCTTGCTCCGCATCCTGCCCATCCAACGTAATCATGTTCGCAAAGGCTTTCCACTTGAGCTTCTAGCCAAGGATTCCAACTCATCTTTGGCCATACCATTTTGCTGACGTTAACGAAATGGTTGAATGTTCCAAGTCCGCCTTCATTTGGCTGAAGACGATTGCGAAATGCGTACAGTTCTAGTTCAAGATCTGGAATCTTTACCGGTGAACGAATCCCGTACTTGTGATTGATCAATGGATGCTCAGACACTGGTTCAGACATAGTTTGGCCTTGCAATAGTTCTCGCTGCCATTGAGGTTCTGCGAAAGGAAAATTATGTCGTCGCAACTTGTTTCTTCATCCGGTTGTTGCACCCCTTGCGACACGACTCCGATTGTCGTCAACATCCCTGGACCTCAGGGCGCGACTGGTGCTGCTGGCGCGAACGGCACGAACGGAATCAATTCGTTTTGTACGACCACGGCATCGTTTATCACTCCCGCTCTTGCGTCTAGCGTTTTGGTCTATGTAAACGCGACCGACTTTCTTCCTGAATCGGTTGCCGGTCAGTTCTTTGTATCCGTGCAGGGTCTAGGATACATGCAGGTCACGTCGGTTGATGGGCTTCAATTGACCCTTCAGAATCCAGCCTCTGGACTGTTGAGCATCCCGAACGCGATTCCGACCACGGTTATTCCTATTGGTTCGCTCATCAGCCTCGCTGGCGCAATCGGTCCGCAAGGAACTCCTGGACTCGCCGGTGGAGCTTCTTCGGCTGGAACATACATAGTTCGTGTTCCTGATGCTTCGATTCCTAGCGCGACCGCCCTTAACTCTCTTTCTGCTGGATATGTAAAAACCCTTGGAAGCTCAGGGTCTGGAGCGATTAACACCTCTACCACTGTTCCGGTTGCAGATATCAGCGGTGTCTTGACTGTCGCAAAAGGTGGAACCGGTGTCGCAACTGTTCCGACCAATGGACAGATTCAGATTGGAAATGGTTCTGGATACACGGTCGCAAGCCTTACCGCTGGCGCGAACATCACAATCACTCCCGGCGCTGGCACAATCACCATTGCTTCAGGGACCGCGACGTTCAATTACGTTACGTTTACCCGAAGAGTGACTGGAAGCGCGTTAGGCCCGTTTTACACAAATAACCCATTTAGCCTTACAGCTTTTCCATCAGGAACGTGGGCTACGCTTGATACATCTTCTGGATTTGTAGCGGCAACTGGTCGATATGTTGTTCCTTATACTGGATATTATCGCATTGATGCATTATTTAATATACTCTCCAGTGCCCCTCCGTCGAGCGGAACCGTGACATTGAATAAAAACGGTTCTGCTATTTTTACAAGTGCTTCATTCAACATAGATACAGTGGGCCAGCCTTCTGCTGTAATTGCGTTTTCATACATAGACCTGGCATCAAATGTCGGTGATTATTATGATGTCTCAATTACTAATTCTGTTCTATCTTCCGCACAAGCCGGTTCTTCATTCTCCGTTCAACGAATCCAAGCCTAACCAATGAGCGAACGCGCACCGAAAAGGTACACCGATGGATCTGTCACCTTTGAGGGTGGCGTTGATTCTGGCGTGATGCCGTCAGAGGTGGACAGGAACCAGGTCGCGTTCGCGGTCAATGCCAGCTTCCGTCAGGGATTCGTGTCTCCTCGTCCCGGATTCATCCAGAAAGACATGGTGATATGCGACTCAATCACCGCAGACAATGCGACGATTACTGCGGACATCACCAACATCACGGCTGATGGATATTCGGAGGAGTGCTACAATCCAAGCGGATTGACGGGTATCCTTCAATGCGCTCTCCCGTACATCGCGGACAACGGCAGGACGTTCATCCTGATGTTGATCAGTGGCAAAGTTTGGCTGTACGACATCGACCAGAACAGCGTCCAAAACATATCCACATCCTCAAGTCTTTATAACCCTTCCAATATACTTGATGGATGGATGGTGCAGGCAGAAAACTTTGTCATCATCCAAGATGGTGTCAGTGGTCCGTTGATTTTTGATGGTGTTGCAATCCGAAGAGCAAACATTGATGAAATCAAGTGCGGGAGGATGATGGCCTACGTAAACGGTCGCATCTGGTACGCTCTTGAAAATGGGTTCTCATTCAGAGCAACCGATATCGTCTATGGTGACGGAACGCGCGCGAGCGTTCTAAAGGAAACGGAGAACACGTTCCTCAACAGTGGCGGAGATTTCGCCGTTCCTTCTGATTCTGGCGGTATCACGGCGATGTGCATTCCCGGAAATCCGGACACATCTCTCGGCCAAGGCCCGCTCTTGATCTTCACTCCTAGATATGTTTTCAGCATCAATGCTCCGGTTGACCGCGATATCTGGAAGAACCTGAACTATCCGATCCAAGCAATCAGCTTGTTGACCAATGGTGCTCTTGGTTCCAGGTCTGCGATAACGGTCAACGGTGACGTTTTCTATCGGTCGGTTGATGGCGTGCGTTCGTTCATCATCGCAAGGAGGTCGTTCAACGATTGGGGCAATACTCCTATCAGCAACGAGGTTCTTAACATCACCGACAACGATCAGACCAATCTTCTTTGGGCAAGCTCTGCGGTCGTGTTCGATAACCGGCTGTTGATGACGGCACAGCCGAGGTACAACTCTGAAGGCGTCATCCACAAGGCGTTGCTTGTCCTTGATTTTGATTTGATCACGTCGATGCGGAAAAAGTTTCCGCCTGCTTGGGCAGGAATCTGGACCGGACTCGACGTGTTGCAGGTCTTGAAGTCAGAGAATGCTTACGGTGACCGATGCTTTGTCCTTGCTCGCGGAGCGGACGGGTCGATTCAATTCTGGGAAATCAGCAAGTCAGAGAAGGCCGACAACAGCGTTGCGAACGGACCAAGTCCTATTGAGTGGTTGGTGCAGACGCGCTCCTACAACTTTGAGATACCGTTCGGACTGAAGCGGCTTGATTCAGGTGACATCTTCATCGATGCGCTTGATGGAACCGCTGCGTTCAACGTGCAATATCGACCGGACCAATATCCGGGATGGATTGATTGGGCGAACTGGTCGGAGTGCTCCACCACGAACCAGTGCAGCAACCTTTGTCCGATTGCTAACTTCAAGCCTCAGTACAGGCCGAAGATGCGTCTTCCGACTCCGGAAGATACATCGTGCAATTCAACCATCAGCACACCGACCCGTAACTTGTACGAAGTGCAGATGGCTTTGACCATCACAGGATTTTGTCGCATCAAGAGCATCCGTGTCCATGCTTACGATGTCCAAGAGTCCGTGGTCGGAGAGTGCAGGACTTTTCAAGGATGCAAGACACTTGAAGGATGCGACGTGAACCCGTTTAATTACACATCGGAATAATATGGCAAATCTAACACTGATCAACCTTGTTCCTCCAAGCCTTCCTGTAAATTATTGCCCGACCAACTACCAGACGTTGGCCAACGACATCATCAGCGGGACGCAGGCGATTTTCAACAGTACCATCGGAAACTCGTTCTTCAACTTTGGAGCATCGTTCCCTGCAATCAACAACCGTATTTATCCTTGGCTCGATGACCAAGGGCTTTGGTGGATCTTCACCCAGGGGTTCTGGATCCGAAAGAACACGGTTGAAGCGGCTGGTCAAGAGCGGCGGATGTTCGTTGGTTCGACGATTGATCTTGGGCTGTACGACGGTGGCGATGGTGCAGTCACGGTCACAAGCGTCACAGGCCCGATGTGGGAGATTGATGCAGCGTTCGCGGCACGATTCCCGGTCGGTGTCGGATCTTTTGCGGCGAGCGGAGCTGTTGCTGTAAACGGAACTGCAACGGCCACGGCTGTTGTCGGAGAAGACCAACACAAGCTGACCACTCCAGAATTAGCAGCTCACACGCACGACATAGCGATACAGGTGTTTGGTCATGGAGGAGAAGATGGAACAAGGGATTCTGCGGATGGCGGAACCTATTCCAACCCTGTGACAAACAATACGACTGTGTTCCCAGCCGCAACACTTGATACGAGCTTGGACGCGGAAGCGGTTAGCGTAGGTGGCGACATTGCTCACAACAACCTTCCTCCGTTCTATGGTGTTTACTTCATCAAGCGGACCGCGCGAGTCTATTACACCAAATGAAACTGATTGTTCAGGACATCCAATCTACGATTGCCCGCGTTGTCGGCGTGTGTATCGATGATCCGCGCGTCTATGACTACATCAATCAGGCGTGTCGCCGGTTGCTGCACAAGGGTCTTTGGGCGGGAGCGTACGGTCGGTTCACAATAAACACAGTTGGTGGGTGTATTACTTGGCCTAGACAGATTGAGACGATTGAAGCGGTGGCAGATTGCTGCGGCGTCGGTACTGTTCGCAACCAATGGTTCGAGTTCCAGGAGAGCGGATATGGATTGCTCGGTGAAAACTCGGCGTGCGCCGGCAAACAGCTTGTCGATCGAGGAACGGTTGTTTCTTACCGAGACATGTCCGGTGGCTTGAACAGCTATATTCGAGTCTATCCAGGCGATGCGTCGGATGTCGGCAAAACCATCACGCTTCAGGGGGTGGACCAGAATGGTCAATGGATCAGAACGCTATCTGGAAGCGTTTGGATTGATGGCGAGAAGCTGATTCTGGCTCTTCCGTACGTTCAATCCACCAAGAAGTTCACCAGCCTTACCGGGGTCATCCGCGAGGCGACCAACACGGCGAGCCGATTGTACGAGTACAATGCTACAACTCTTTTGGAGCTTGATCTGGCTGTGTACGACCCCGATGAGATGCTTCCTCAGTATCGTCGCAGCTATCTCGCGGACCGTTGCAGCAGCGACGACAGCAAGCCGGTGACGGTCATGGCGAAGATGCGTCACGTCAATGCTACCGGAGTGAACGACTATCTGATTCCTCCTTCTCCTGACGCCATCAAGTTGATGGTGATGGCTATCCGAAAAGAGGAGAACGACTTGATACAGGAAGCAGTGGCCTACGAAGCGAAAGCGGTACAGGCTGTACAGGAACAGACGATGCAATATCTTGGCGACGCAGTACACACCATCAGGATGGTCGGTGTCGGATTGAACGGTGGAGGTTTTTCCCAATGGTTCTGAATCTAAACATCGATTTCGCTCTTGCTGAAGCTACTCCAAAAAAGCTGGAGCTTCTTCAGGCTGTATTCAATGCACACGATACAGCGGCAAGGAACAACCAGAACTCAAGCTCTGGAGCCGCCGTCAACTCGTTCTTTGGAAGTGGCAATCTTACCAATGGAATCGCATCTGCAATCCTGACTCTTGGTGATGCACATGGACCAATTGGACCCGCTCGATTTGTTTACGAGCGATTTGACGAGCGAGCGTTGAAGTCGGCCATCGAGTCCGGGATGAAAATCCCTGGGTTTGGAAACTCGTTCTTCAAAGACAAGATTGATCCCGCATGGAGCAATGTATCTGGACTTATCGCATCTGATTTTCCTCATGCAAATGATAGGATCAACCAGCTTCATGTTTGGATAAAAGAGTCCGGGAAAAATGTGCATCCAAACGCTGCTCTCTATTCTGCCGTTGTTTGCAACGAGTTTGGGGTGATTGTTGGCGCTGAGTCGGCCATCTTCATCTTGGCAAGGACTGCCGCTTGGACATCTTTGTGCGTTAAAAATGAAAGGTAAACTTTTCCAGATCTGCGGACTTCCAAGGTTTGGATCGGCATTCATGTCGGTCCTTTTCTCGTTGGAGAACGATTGTCTTGGAATCCATGAGCAGGGAGCTACCGACCCCAACTGGAAACAGTCAATCGAGGGTTATCGCCTCATTCACAAGTACGTGGCCGACTGTTCCACCTATGGATATCTGCCCAAAGCCGTGGTTGATGATTCAATCAAGGTGTATGTAAAAAAAGACGCCAAATCCTCATCCAAAGAATGCACCGAGCGATTTGGTTATGAGGTTCATCTTCAGTCCTTCGAGTCTATCAGGGAGTATGCAGATCAGTGGGCATGCTCCAATGATGTCATGGTGATTGAAGAGGGTGAACTTTTTAAGTTGGATACTTTGCGTCGGATATGGATTCATTGCTTCAAGGACGAGCGACCGTTTCCAGAAGAAAAGGCAACTCGATTGTTAACTATGAATATCCAGCGCCACGAACCTGAAAAAGTGTTCTCAGTAGAAAACGGTAATCGTTTTGTGAAGGAGGTATTTTAACTTATGGGACTCCTAGCATCAGCGGCAATCGTTGGTGGATCCAGCCTTATTGGTGGACTCTTGAGCAAAGGGAGCAAGCCAAAGGTTCCAGAATTTAAGCCAATTGATTTTGCCTCCGAGCAGAAAGCTGCTATCAAGCAGAATCTTGAATCTTTGCCAGCTGCTTCTGATCTTGCTCAAAAAACCACGTCAGCTGATCAGAACGTTCTGGAGCAACAGCTTCGGCGCGCCATCCCTGGTTACGACCAGTTGATTGCACAGGCGGGATCAAACATCGGTGCGTCTTTGCGAGGAGAGATTTCTCCTGAGATATCTTCACAGGTTCAACGGTCAACCGCTGGGCGAGCTTTGTCGGGTGGTTTTGGTGGTGCAAGTGGGATGGGACGATCATTGACCGCTCGCGACCTTGGGCTTACCGGGATGCAGATTCAGAACCAAGGATTGCAGCAAGCCCAGAGCTTTATCCAGCAGCAGCGTATGTTTGGAATGGTTCAGCCGTTCTCGACCAGCAGCATGTTCATCACGCCGGCACAGCGCGTCGGAGTTATGCAGCAACAGCAACAGGCTCAATACAGTCGAGATTTACAAGCTGCACAGGTAGCTGCGATGCCTGATCCCACGATGTCTGCATTTGGAAGTGCTATTTCAAGTGCTGGTGGTTTTTATGGTGGCGCGATGATGCAGCAGTCTTTGGGTGGAGGAAGACAATCCGCTCCGTACAACTACGGGAATGTTGACACCATGATGAACGGCCCTTCTCAGTCTCAAAACCTGTATAGTCAGCCGATGAACTTTGGTTCTTCGGGTTACGGCAATTATGGAATGAATTACTAACATTCAAAATTTATGGCCGACAATACTCTTGAAGCATTTCAGATTGGCGCATCGTTGTACGACCGCGCACAGACACAGAAGCGGATGACTGAACAGCTTCAGTTGCAGACTGCGGATCAAGTGATGCGGCAACGTCAGTCGGATCTTCAGAACAAGATTCAACAGAATGCTCTTGGCGAGGCGATGAAAGAGCAAGAAGCGCAGGTTAATGAGTTTGATTCATTTTCATCTGTATCAAAGCAGGTTTCTGATTATCTAGATAATCCAAAACCAGATGCAAAATATCCTATTATTCCGGCGTTTAAATCCAAACAATTTAGGATTGAAGCCGACAGAATGCTAAACAATATTGAGAAGTATTCCGCTAGAGCTGCTTTGCTTAAAGCTCAAGACAGAGCCGTGACCACATCTAATGTATTAAGGGCATCTACAATAAATAAAGCAATTGATGCTGGCGCATGGATTGGATTCAATGAAGATGGAAGTCCAAACATTGACGTTCCAAAAATGAACGCTTACTTTGCAAGAGCAGGCATGTCAAAGATTGGGCAAACCGAAGCTAAGACAACTTCTCTTATTGGTAATCTTGAAGTTGCAAAAAACAATTTGATTCGACTCCAGCAGGAGGGACAAGACAAGAATGAGATTGAAAACGCCAAGATGGCTTATAGAAAGGCGTTAGACAGGGAGAGGCTGGATCTTGAAGGTGAAAAAGTTGATATCCTCAGGGAGAAGGCCAATAAAAAAGTCGAACTTAAACCGACTAAGCTAGACCTTGATGAGCTTGAGTTCTCGGAGGCTGTATTAAACGGAATCAAGCCGCTTGAGCCGTATCTTAATCAAGACCTTTATGGACCAACTTTCAATGTAAGGGTTAAGGCTGGCGAGATGTCTGGAGCATTTGGAACAGAGCGAGAGGCTAATCAGGTTTATAGCAACTTGAGAAGCGGAGCGTTGTTTAAGCGAGGCGGTAAAGCTCTAACAAAATCTGAAATTGGCGTAATCACATCAAACATTGGAAACCCAACTGACAAAAATTTTCCTGATCGTGTTAACACCTACAAGTTGCTTCAGGCCAGAACATTGAAAGACCGAATCGATAAACTTAGGACTCAGGGGATTTCAAACAATCCTCAATATTCTGGCTATATTGCCGATCTGGAAAAAAAGGCAAACGAAGTTCTTGGCGTTGAAGATGAAGCTGCTCCGGCAACTGTTGCTCAACCTTCAGCTGTTCAGGGTGGCACTAGGATTCGTTTTGACTCTCAGGGAAACATGATTCAATAAATTATGCCAATCGAAGCTGAAATTGAAGGTATCGGAATCCTTGAGTTTCCAGATGGAACTCCAAACGACGTTGTTCAGTCTGCTGTAAAGCAGACGATTTCCGAAAGAGCCGCTGCTAAACCTTCTATTCCTCAAGTTGCACCAAAGCCTGAAACACTTGAAACCGCTGGTTCTCCAATGGCTTTGAATCAGGCTGTTCAACAGTCTGCCAAAGTCGGCCAACAGCAACGATTCGCCTCTCAAGACCAATTGGTTCAACAGGCTGATTTTTATCTCGGAAAAGATAGTGCGCGCAAGTTCCAGAAATTTGTAGCTGGCAACTACGAGCCGCTTGCAGACGAGGACTTTACCGACAAAGAACGTCAGTTCCTGGTCGACTACGATAGTAAAAGAGCAAGAAAAATTGCAGCAAGCGCGGTTCGATATGGTGGGCCTCTTGTTGCTGGTTTAGTTCCTGGAGGTCAAGGCGTCGCAGCTACGACTATTGCCGGTATTGGATCTGAACTTTTGGCTCAAACACTTGAGCCTGAAAAAATGCGCGGTTACCAGATTCTTGCATCTGGTATCCCGATTCCAGCTGTTGCAAAAGCTGGAACTGGAACCGGGTTAAGGCGTTTAGCGACAACCGAACTTGGAATTGCACAGCAGGCGACTCAAAGGGGGCAATTGGCGCGAGAAGCCCTTGCTGGAGGAATTCAATCTGGATTGCAAGCAGGCGTTGAATCTCTTGGAGAGGACGTGAGCGGCAGTGAAATAGCATTGAGAACAGCAATCGGAACCACTTTATTTCCTGCTATTTCAACGGCAGTTCGCGGGGTAGGTGCTGGAGTAAGAACCGTTTCAGGAAAAACTTCATTTTCAAATCTTGCGTCCACATTTGCTGGAGAAATGCAGCGTCCATTTGCACAACGCGGATTGGAAATTAGAGCGCAAGAAATTGCTAAAGAACTCGGAAATGCAGCAGGAATTGATCCTGCCCTTTCGCGCCAAGTTGCTGATACGTTCTATAATCCTGCTCTTTCAGGTTCAACCCCTGAAGAAGTTGCTGATTTTAGAAATTCAATCCAGTCCATGCTAGAACAGTCAGTCATTACTGGCCGACGCTCCGGGCTTTCTGGCGATGACCTTACCCAAGCAATTGTTGGCGAATTTGAGAAAGTTTCAGGGAAGACAGGAATCAATCCATCTACTGTTGAAGCAGTTGTTCGACAAGCAGATTCACTGACCGAGCAAGCAACTCGAAAAGTTGACGAAAATCTTAAAAAAAGCGACTGGTTCAAAGACGAAAGAAATCGTCGAGTTCTTGCTTTTGCTCGACGCGCAGAGGGGCGACTTCAGATTGAGTCACAAGATCTTCAGGACGAAATCGTTAAGTTGAGGAATCAAAGAACGCAGATTGGTTCTGAAGACCTTGGAAACAGAACCCGAATAGAGGGACAGATTGCATTGCTGCAAGAGCAACAAAAGAAAATCGAGCAGGGTTTTGATAGTCGATTCGCACAAGGGAAAGAAGCGTCTGCGTTTGAGACTGGACTTGTTGTTGGAGCCGAAGGTAATAAGCAGGTCAAAAAATTTGAAGCTGACCAAGAAGCAGGATATGGGAAAATCAGGCCAGACCTGCAAGCAACAACTGTTGAAATTGATACGGGAAAAATTGATAAAAATGGGAATCCGGCACTTGAAACAAAGAGCCTGGAAGACCTTCGCAAAATACGCTCCCAAATTTACAGGCTTTTTGATTTCAACGCTCCTGTTCAACAGGGGTTTTTCGAGAGTTGGGAAAGGCTGAACAAAATCAATGACCAGATTACGACTGCGTTTAATGCCAATCCGGAACTTCGTGATGCGCTTGCTGCACAGAACAAATCGTATTCTGAAGGAATCAAGCGATTCAAAGGAGCTTATGCCGATCGAATCCTGAGGGGAATCGGTGAAGGTGGTGGATCACCCGAAGCCGTCTCGTCCCTGCTTGGCGCTCGCGGCGGAAGCGCGCTTGCTGCATTGAAAGACATGTCTGGCGAAACATGGGAAACCGATGTTAAACCTGTTCTTTCTGATTACATCTACAACCAAATTCGAGGAAAGAATCCAGTAGAGTTCCTTAACAACTTGACCGAAGCAAAAGCCGCTCGCGGAAAACAACTATCAAAAGAAGTTGCAAACGAATTCTTTCCTGCAATCGGAGAGATTCAAGAAGTTGCGTCAAAATACAGTTCTTTGATAAACGAAGAGGCAACTCTTAAGTCTGGATTGGCAGAGCTTGCATCAAAATCAAAAGAACTCGAAACGGATGTTGAAAAAAACATAACCGGAGCCAATCAACTCTTAAAAGAAAATCAGTCCGCAATCTCAAAGGCAAAAGAGAAGCTGTTTGCTTTTCAAAAAAGCAACAAGGAGCGTGAGTTGAAAGGAATACTTGGTCAGCCAGAAAAAGACACCGAGTATCAACAGCAACTTATATCACTGCTTGCAGGCATCAAATCAAATGTAAAAAAGGGATCAGGAATAGATGATGATGTTTTGAAGCAAATAGCTTTAAGCCCGGACGCATCAAAAATGCTAAGGGATTTGAATGACTATGCTTTAAGCCAAGCCAACCAAGCCACTGATTTTGAGAAGATTGCTTATGCATCAACCAAGAGCGGAGAGCTTTATGGAAACATTCCGCCTGGAAACATTGTTAATTTTTTAAAGTCTAGTGGCGATAACGTTTCCACCATTAAGAGGGCCGAAGAGTTTACTAAACTTCTAAGAAGCAACAGGCCGGACCTTTTGGTAGATTCTCAGAACATCGTTCTTGGCAGAATTGTAAAAGAGTCTTTGATTGATGGTAAAAAATCCATCGACACAAATAAGATGAAAGCGTTGATTGCTGGCGGTGAAAAACCGGGCGAATACAACGCTTTGGTAAATCAGTTGTTTGGACCTGGTGGAGTGGAAAAAATCAACACCATTGCAGACCAATTGACAGTTGCCTCGCAAGACAAAAGTAGCCTTGTTTCAAAATCAATAATTCCTGCAATAGCATTGGGATCGGCTTATTTGCTCTCTGGAACCTTGGGAGCGGGAGGCGGCGCGGTGACAGGATTGGGTATTGGCGCTGCTGGTTTTGCTGCAAAACAAGTTTTGTCTAAAGCAATTGGAGATTCTGGAGAATCTGCTCTTGGTCGATTGCTCAGATCCCCAAACTACGTCAAAACTATCACTACCCCTATGGACCAGCTTTCAAAAGAGCAGATTGCTTTGTTTGATAGAAACTGGTCAAAGATTCTGAAACTGGAAACTGATAGAACAATGATGCAGATGGAAGAAAATCAGTCTGAAGAAAAACAGCTTAAAGAAATGAGTCGCAAGACCGGCAAGGAGATTTACTAACCTATGAGCGACTTCGTTGCAGATCCATTCGTTGCTCCGATACAATCTTTTGATGCAAATCGTAAGATGAAGCAGTCGCTCATTTCTCGTCGCAACAGAGTGAAGAAGAAAATCTCGGTCTATTCAGCTAAAGGATTTCCGAAGATCAAGCCATGACATCTCTCTCAAAAAAAGGTAACACCTATCAAGGAAAGAAGGTGTCGCTCAACAAACCGTTCTACACTCCTGGCGAGCGCAAGAAGAGCGCGGTGTACGTGAAGAACGATAATGGCAATGTTGTGAAGGTAAGGTTCGGTGACCCGGATATGACAATCAAAAAGAACAATCCCGGTCGTAGAAAGAATTTTCGAGCGCGACACAACTGCGATACTGCGAATGATAAAACAACTCCTCGTCACTGGAGTTGCAAAGCCTGGTAATTTTATGGATAAAATGAAACTTGGTGGTGGAGGCCGTTACGAGAAACTTATCGGCTCTCTTGAGAAGAAAGGTGTCAAAGACCCTGCTGCTCTCGCGGCATCAATCGGTCGCAAAAAAATCGGCAAGGAAAAGTTCCAATCGCTTGCCGCTAAAGGTCGGCGTCGAGCGATGAGAGAAAAGAAGGCTGGTGCTTAGTGCCTTATGACTTCTTAAAGACAGAAAGTGTCTCGTGAACTTTCACTGTGTAACCAAGTCTCTTGGCTTGTGGGATCATGATTTTTACCTTACTGATTGTTAATCTTGAAATGATAACTTTGTCGTGAGGAATGAACCCGAGTTCTTTCAAGATGTTTTCAGTTTGAAATGTGAGGTCGTAATAGATTCCTTTGTCCCTCCAATCTCCAGAGGCTATGCAATAGGTGGAACCACGTTCTGCCTTATCTGCAAAGCGGGTTAAAACGTCACGGTATTCGTTCAAGAAAGCCTTCCAGCTTTTAGCCTTGTCTAGACCGTTTCCTTGATAGACCTCAACATCCCAGTAAGGAGGACAGGTCAATAGTCCGTCATGAGCCGGCACATCAACAGTCCTTGAATCTGCTTTGATGTTGTCCACATTGTAACGCTCTTTTGCGCTTTTGATTGCCTCGTCAGAAATATCATAGCCAGAGTATTTCAGACCATTTCTTTTCATTGCATCACCTCGTTCGCCCCATCCAGAGAAAGGGTCAACAACATGTTTGCAATCACGAAGAAATAACTGCGCGCATGTTTCCGCTATCTCATGTGGAAATTGACTGAATCCGTTTCTGCTGGACTCATTATCGTGTCCAGACTCTTCACGTATTCCATTTGTAGATGCACTAATTTCAATGACTGAGACAGGTAGCACGGTCAAATAATCACGAGGCTTAAGCGATATTGGAAAGTTGAACAACTCATTCATAATTAGTATTTACTAGACTTTCCTTTCCAAGATTTCTTGCCAGCAGCTTTATCCACCTTGAAGACCTCAGGTGGAGCATAGTTCCAGGACACTGTTCCAACTCCTCGCTGGATGATGATTGATCCGCACTTGTTCCCTTCACCATCCTTCATCCCGGACCGCTCCGACCTCTTGGCCATCCCAAGAACGAATCGCCGAGGATGATTGAACCCGATCTCCTTCATCACGATGACCTCTCTCGCCCAATTTGTCAGGTCGGATGAACCAAAGCCAGAGTAGGCCATGTCTGCCACGCTCTCGGGTTTCTCGTCCTTGCCCTTTGGCTTGGGGAAGTGATGCACCAGGACGATGATGACTCCAGTCTCGATCATGATTGGCTGAAGCAAGTGGCGAGTGAAGTTGGCGCATACCTCTATGTCCGCAGGATTCCCACCCATGTACGACAACAACGGATCGACGTACACGATGTCCACCTTTGTCTTCCGGATCATCCTGCGGAGCATTGTTGCGAAGTCTGCGCCTGTCCGTACCGTCTCGCGAAAGAACAGCATGTCGGCGCTCTTCAATCCATTGACCCAGTTCTGGGTGCCAAACACCGACTGCGCCGCTCCCTTGAGGCTGTCATGCTGGTCAGCGATGTCATTCTCAGCCTGCACGAATGCGACCTTCAACCGCCGCACAGGTTGCACGCCGAACCAATCCGAACCAATGGCCCACTTCAGTCCTTGGTAGAACACCATCGAGCTTTTGCCGCAACCGCTCTGTCCGACGAACAGGAGCGATGAACCACGCCTAAGCCATCGATCTCCTATGAGATTGTCAGGGTCGTTCTCCGGGTCGTAATCGAGGATGCTCTGGAGCGTGAACTCCTGGGGCATGTCCTGAGACTCCAAGTAGTCGGTGAACGCTTCCCAAGTGATTGACCCGACATTGATGGCCAACAACTTCTGCTCCTTGCCATCACGCATCGCGCCGGCAAGACGAGAGAACCGACTCGCGTTCTTGTTCTTCGGGTCGATGCCAATGGCTTCAAGGTGTCGATAAACGATGTCTCGACGCTCTGTCCATTCCGCTTTGTCCGCTGCATCGACCCGTACCCATCCATGCAGGCTCTTTCCGCCTGAATCGATGACCACGGACATCGGCAACTTGGATTCACTGAGGACGGTCCATTGTTCGTCCTTGGACTTCTCGTCCATCTCAACGAGGACATGTCGATACGCTGAGACGCCAGAATCGGATCCGCTCTCGTCTCTGCACGGATTGACGCGGACATAAGAGCCACGGCTCTCTTGGCTCGTCCACATCGAGCTGATGGGATCCGTGAAGTGCTTGGATATCCAGTTGTCGCGGGTCAGGAACGTGCCCTTCGACCCCGGCCTTCCGTTGCCAGCCTCGTCGCAGATGATGTCGTTGCAGATGCAGACCACTTCATCCGGTTCAAAGCACGCCTTGAGAAAGTCAGCGATGGAGAATCGCGTTGCAGGAACCGGAACCGGCTGGGTCGGTCTTTTGACAATGAACTTGCCGGTGGTCGATACGGGCGTTCCGCTCTGCGCGGACAAGAGCCATCCTCTCGGCTTATCGTGTGCCACCTTCGACGCTTCGACCAGCTTGTGGGCCAGTTCATGCGGTTTCCACGGTGGAACGCATTTCGAGTTGTACTCGTTGAACAACGCTTCCGCGTCTCCATGCGATAGCTCAAAGCCATGCACCAGCGAAGTTGCGACAGCGAAGGTCGCTCCATGTCCGTTCTGCCCGGTGACGGCTCCAGGGGTGTTCCTCAACCACGCTCTCGCGCGGTCCACATTTGATTGATTCATTCGATTCCAAGTTGTTTGCGCGCTAGTTCTCCGCTTTTGCCAAGATCGGTCTTGGCTATCTCTCGAAGAACAGAATTTGATTTCTCCAGCTTTCCGAAAAGGAGAGCAAGCTCTTTGGGTGTCATCAGGTACTTGCTCCAATGATGTATGCGTATGGAGCGCGTCTGAAACTTCGCAAAGAGCTTGCTCTGTGCATCTATGTATAGATCAGGGTGTCGCATCTATCGGCACGAACCTTGATTTGAACCTGGCTCTAGTGGTGACGTGTATCTTTCGTTTTCCATCTTGGATATAAGCCACGCCGGGCCACTTAGTCTCGCCTATCAGTATCTCCACATCATCTGATATTAGTTCAACTTCTACTGCGCTGTTTGCTATGTTCCTGAATTTCATCGTCATCGAGATGGGAAATCGCGTCCGTAGAACAGGTGCCATCAGCGTCTTGCTTTGGCTTCGGCCTGCTCATCCAGCCGCGAATGATCGCATAGTCGATAAGCTTGGGTGCATCTTTCAAGAACTGTCGATGGGAGATATCGTTTTTCATTTTGTTGTTTTTAGCGACCACCGCCGAGAGCGTGGTGAAGGATGAGCAATGCGTCTGAATTCTTGAGCGTCACGTCGAGATGTGGATACAGTTCTTGGGCCTTGGCACGCAGCTTTCGCTTCCACTCTGCACTGGTCGCACACGATTTCCGTCCGCCAAGACCAAGTGGATCCTGCCAGATCTTGGGTTCGACCCGATGCAGTCCGTATCCTTGTGAGTACGCTAGTCCCTGGACGATGCCGTAGTTCTCATGCAGCGTTGCAACGCTCGCAGCAGGCGTTAGCTTGCAAACGAACTTTGGAACCTTCTCCACCCAGAACTGAGATTCCGCCATCTTGAACCCGATGAGGATCTGATGGATGTCGGGCAACGACTCAGGCATCGCCATCAGGATGATTCCGTCCGGGGTGTTGATGGCAAATCCGCCACCGACACCTGGATCACACGCTACGATTTGTTTTTTCATTCGCTCCTTTTAGAAACACAGCACCGTGACGTTTTCCGCCGCGATACGTACCGCACTTTTTGTATCTCCACCTTCGCTCCACTTCTCAACTTTGACCCGGCCTTTGACGCGCACCAACGCGCCATTACCGATATCTAGAATCTTTTCTGCGACCTGACCCCATGACGACAACTCGAACTCATCATAGTCTTCATGGAACCTTCCATCAGTGTCCGTCCAATGACGAGCAATCGAGATGGCTCGACGAACCATCAATGCTCCTGTCTTCGTTTCAGTTTTACGACTGATTGCTCGCATCTCGCCAATCAAGTAAACCACGTTCTCGGTTGGTGTCGCGGTTGTTTCGCTGGTCTTTGATTCGCTCATTTTGTAATAAATATACAGCCAAGTTCACGGTAGCTCGTCATCCGCTTTCTAGCATGGAACGCTCCGATAGGATGGAACTTGTCCGAAAAGTCCACGATTGTCGCACAGTTTTTTGTTTCTGTTTTACGAAGCGCGCGGCTCGCCCGCTGGATGGTCTTCTGCGATGACCGACCGCCGCTCACCATGATGAGCAGTTCGACGTTGGGCAGATCCAATCCTTCGTCGGCCAATGAGGTGGCGATCATGGTCCTGAGATTGCCGGCCTTGAACTCTTCCATGTACGAGCGCCTGTCCTTCTTCCCAATCTTGGAATGCACCAAGCGAGAGCTTGGGATGCTTTCCTCGTACTGCTCTCCAAGCGTGATACGCGGGATCAGGATGAGCGTCTGCATGTCCAGATGGTCCAGAGCATACTGCACCGCATACCGGTTCCTCTGATTGTTCTGGCAGATACCGATGTCCACCAGCGATTCCCAAGCGCACATCTTCTTCAGGTCTTCATCGCTGATCCGCATGTACCTGCGGCGAGCCTGGAACAGCCGGTCGATGTTGTCGTCAATCTTGGTCTGGATGTTCAGGTCGGTGGCGTCGCTGATCTCCAGGTAGGCGTCGGCCAATGAATCTCCGATGTCGCTTCGAGAGATCTCGTAGATTGAATCCCGGAACAACGACCGGGTGACCTTGTTCCGATCATCATCATCGCTCCAAGGGGTCGCATCGAATCCGTAGCGAAGTCCGTTGCACGACTCGATGATGCGCTTCCAACTGACGGCGGGGCTGTGCTTGCAGTTATGAACTAAGACTCCATTTGCAAAGTAGTTTTCATTTCCTTCAACCGAGAAATTGTAGACATGATCTTGTCCACGCATTGCTGAGTTCCATGAATCACTTCCGCGTTCGTGAACCTCAACACGCACCACCCTAGAAGATTGAGTGTGTATGTTTTCTTTTTGTCCGCAGCCTTCCTGATTGCAGAATTGTGAGAAGGTCCGTCCACCTCTACCGCCAGCTTCACGCCGAGTTGAGCTAAATCTACTTTGTAGCAGTTTGGAACATCCATCATCCCACTTGGTTTTGTTGGAATTGAATGCTCCATTTGAAGCCCACAAATAGACGCCAGCATTGATTGAGGAATGGTTGCTCCCCTTCCGTTTCCGCCTTGAATTTTCGGCCTGTGTCCTATCCGCCTCAATGTATTCGATACCTTCTCTCTCGTTTCGAGTGAAACAGTACGAGCCTTCATCCATTTTGATATTTTGTCCCCGCTCTTCTTGTTTGTTGTAGACATTGTTTCTGAACTCATCTTGGAAACCATTAAGTCCCGGCACGCAATTGAACAGTAGGCTCTCCCCCTTTTTATTGCTTCCAGACTCTTGTATGCAGGCTTTTTTCCCATGCAGATAACTGGAACTTTGCACCACGCACAATTTGTATGCACTCTCTTCCTTCTCTGGAATCTTGAAACCGATTTGCATTGGTCGCAAACGGGTTTTCTTGTTTCCGAAAAATGTCCTTTTCTGTCCGTTGTTAATCCGCACATCTTGCATTCCACGTTCATAAGGTGGAATGGTAGACACGACATCTGCGCTCGTCAAGGATGCCGCTGGAACATATTTTTCACCATCCCAGAACGGATGGCCTGAAGTGCAAGTGACTGGTCCGTTTTCGGTCCAAACTGTCACCATTGTGTTGGGAGCGGGAGTCTTGAAAACATCTAAAACACGGCATTTTTCAATGGTTTTTGAGTTGTGGTTATAGGAGTCAACCATGTCTCCAGCCCTGATTTCGCTGATATCTTTGCTTCCTATTTTAACCCAAGCTGGAAAGCATTCGTCAACGATGAGCAGGTTCTTTTTGCTGAAGTCCACCGACTCATGTGGACACCGGATATCCACAACTCCATCAGGAATCCCCGCAACGCTTAGTGATACACGTCCCTGCTGACACGTCTCGATCGTTGGAGCGGTCCAGCCAAACAGCCAATCGGGATTCAGCTTGTGATAATGCTTGATGATTGATGCCGCTATCCAGGTTTTTCCGCTACCGGCAGGAGCTATGATCAAACCATCGGACTTGGTGGCCCACTCAACTGCTTTCTTTTGGTACTCTCTCAGATTCATAATTTTATGATATTGAATCCCGGTCGCCATTCGAGACGACCGGGATGTTTATACTACTCGCCTGACTCGACCTTGACCTCTGGAGTCTTTCCGATCATTGCCACCCGCAACGCTTGGCTGGCAAAGAACCCAATCTTAATGCCGTTCTCGACACAATACTTTCGCATCTCTTCATGGATGGTCGCGTCGATTGTGATCACTGTGCTTTTGGTTTTTTCTTTCATGTGTATTATTTCCTGCAAAGTTTCACCGCACAATTGATTGCTTCCCTGATTGCCGGCCACTCTCCCGGGTCAATCTGGATTTTTCCGTTTCCTTCGAGGTGCTGTTTGACTTCAACAAATTCACCAGCCGCTTCGTCCGTGATCTCGATGTCCGTTGCAAGTTCATCGAACAGTGGTTCTTTCTCTCTTACAATGGTCCACTTGATAGTTCGTTTAATGTATTTCATGCTTTTGGTTTGTACTCTTGACCTGGGTTTTTCTGTGCGTGTTCCGCGAAATCTGCGTATGCCCGGAGGTCCACATAGTTGTCGGGGTGGAACACACGGACGCTGCGATTGATTTTGAAAGCAACCATCATCAACTCGACCAGATGCGATGGCATCGGCCCTGGCAGTTTGATTCCGTAATACTGTTGGATGAGTCCTGACCAAGCCAACCCGATGTTGGAATGGCTCAGGTGCGGTTCACCGTATATCTTGCCGCGCTCATTGATTGTGTCTGCAACGATGTCTTCCATGATGTTGTTCAGTTACGGATGATAGCTCCTGTTCCTCCGGGCCAGTTGATCTCGACAGCCTTGACGCCCTTGAGCTTGGCCAACTGACAGATCATGTCCAGGTCGTCGCCAGAGTTAGCGATGCAACTCATCACGATGTCCTCGTCGTCGTACCCGGCCTTGATCGGGTCGGCTGTCCTATCGCGCCATACTGTGACCGCTCGACCACCGGATAGCGGAACTCGACGCACCGATTCAACACAAGGGAACGTATGCCGGACGGTCTTGATTTTGTTCATGGTCGATTCTTTCGGGTTCTCGGTCATACTGCTATCTACGCAAGCCTAAGCATGGTATCAGCCACGGTATCAAGGAAGCCTGACTCTTTCAACGCTTTCAGCCGTTCGCACAGATCAACGAACTCCTTCAACCTAGCAACTTCCGATGCATGGTCTTTGTCGATAAAGAATTCGCGCACCTCGCGTAGCGATGCCATCAACTGCCGAATCTCTGAATCCATCGCCATCCTTGTCATCCTCAACTGTTTTAGTCTCTCGCCGCTGGTAGCTTGGAAATCGTCATGCGATATTTTCCACGACTCCGCCATAACGTCCATAGCAGAACGCGCATCCATAGCCTTCGCCAGCAAATCGACTGAATCTGTCAGTGACTTTTCAGATTTGTTAATGAACGCGCGATGAAGCTCGCACGAAACCTCTAAGCTATCTTTATCTCGCGTTCCTTTTCCTCCGTTTTGCCAAGAAGGATTCGCGTCGATGGAGTTGCTGAATACTGTTTTTTCGGACATGGTTTTGTCAGTTGTTTTGCTGCTTTTGTTCATAGGGAAATCCTCCCGGCGGGTTCAATTTATTGAGCGCCATTTTGATCAATCCGTTCTCAAGCAATTTGATGCGCTCGGTTGCTGTGTCCAACTCATTCTCCAGAGTTCGAGCGAATGCGGCACTGACCCACGGTCCCTCTTCGTTGGTGACAATGGCCTCATTGGTTCTAGGTGTGTGATTCATGGCTTGTATTCCTTATTCCTTAACTTATTCCATGATTTAATTGCTCTTTCGCGAGACAAAATCCAGTTGTTTGTATATCCGTAATTGCTTGAAAAAACACAAAGCCTATCCCCGATAATTACCATCTTTTTTATTCTGAGAAGAGCATCATCCCGCTTCTTTGCGATGCGATCCACGTCACTATTGGCAGACTCAAGAAGTTCAATGCGATGCTTCAACCTGACGTTTTCATCACGCAGTTCATCTCGCTCGTCAGCAATCTGGTCGATGATGTTTGGCGGGATCATGGTTTGGATTCCTTGAGTTTGTTCCATGCCTTTTGTGCGTCTTGTTCGCGAAGCATCCAGTAGTCGCCCTCATTCTCCAGCCGCTTGATATAATCATCCTGCTCCTGAAGCCTTTGTCCCGCCTCAGCAATCGCTGCGTTGGCCACTCCATCCTCGCTCTGTATCCCTTCGGACAGAATCCGCATCGCCTCGATCAATATCTTGATATCAGTTCTTTTCATAATTCAATGCTTCGCACGTCACGCAGACGCCTTCCTGTTCTCATTGAGCGTTTGAAGCCCACCATTTCTACTCAGAGAGTTTAGTTCCTTGTCCATTTTGGAGTTGAACTTAGAGCGGTACTGAGCCCATCCAGTGAAGTTTCCGCATCTTGCGTTCTGAAAAATTTTAACTCCTTCGTCCCTGTTGTAAGTGGCCCACAAAAACTCACTCCCCCGCGCCGTTCTTTCCATCGCCTGCGCGCAATGCTCGAACGGACTCATGTGCAGCGAGTTGAGAAGCTTGTCATGGGTGGCGATGTCCTTAGAGTGGTCAGGGGATTTCCCGTCTTCTCCAAAGTTGAAGTACGTAACACGGGCGCATCGAGCGGTGCAGACCTTTGCTTTATCGGAAGTTGACAGTTTTTTGTCGTGCTTCATAAAGAACGGAAAATGCCACTCACCAGGCTTCAAAAGCTTTGGGAAGGATTCAATGTACGCTTCCAGCATTGCGTCTGCTGTCATCTGCATTGCCGGATCTGCCTGCGGGCTGCATCGGAGATAGAAGAAGTTCAACCACTCGGTCGCGCTGACTAGGATTTCCGTGTACATGAACGGTTCCAAGTAACGGTTTATCTGCTCCTTTGCGGGTGCAAAAGCAGCCTCGCATCCACTATGCCAATCCAGTGCATTATCAATCAAGTCTTTCAATTCCTCCCGCATCCTAATGGCCGAGAATTCGTTCATTGGACCAGCGGCTGTCATTCCAACTCCGGCGACGTTCCACTGCTGCGGAAAATAGGGATTCTCTTTAACCCGATTGCGAAACTTAGATGTTGGTATAGCCCTGCTTGACGCGCTGTTGCGGCTGAACGCCCGATGGGTATTGAACTCAGAGAGAATGATGCGTGGACAGCGCACCTTCATCGTGGTCAACCGGTGGCCATTGCATATGCTGTCTAGCAGGACTTCTGCGGTGATGTTGGGATCTTTGAGTTTCATAGATACAAAATTTATTGAGCGTTGTAAAGGAATGCGCTCCCCTCCTGTATCACTTCAGTACGGCAGGTTATCCTCAGCAGCGACCGGAGCGACAGCCTTCATGTTCTTCACCCGGATGATCTTCTTCTTCTCGCCAGCCTGGTCAACGTACTCCTCAAAACGAGCGACGATGATGAGCTTCAGGCCGACCATCGATTTCACGAACTCGCCGAAACTCCCCTTCTTGCCGAGGAAATCCACCTCGGTTCCGTCAGGTACATTGTGGTTGGTCGCAGCAACCAACTGGTTCACCCTGAACCAGGTGTTCTCTTGGTTGATGAACCGGTCGCTGGTCGATGATCCGTCATCGGTCTTGAACGTCACCTTGCACACTTCGCGACCCTTGTTGTCCAGCGCCTCCTCCACCTTACTGACCGTGACAACGAAATCGCCCTCGGTGTTGATGAATTGCGCCGCACCATCCTGTCGATTGACTTTGAACATAATACTTATTTATTGATTTAGTTTTCCGACTTGTTTAACACCCACTTTGGGCATGAAAGAGTTTGCAATGATGTTGGATACGCAGGCCACTTGTCCAGTGCCTGGCATTCGTGCAACAATGTGATCGCCTTGCGCCGCATGTTCTCGCCGGCTTGCAACCATTCTGAATCGAGACGATAGATTCCGACAGCGTATGGAGCGGTGCGTTCGACAGCGACGAAAAAAAAACCAGCGGCACCAGTCATCGCCAGATAATGCGCCGCTTGGATGTGGTATCCAAAGTTCAGGACAGTACGAGTGAACGCTTCTGGTGATGCGTCATCGGTTGTCTTGATATCCACTATGGTATGGTCCTCGACCCACAGATCAGGACGAGCTTTGATGGCGATATCGGTATCCGCGTCCAGCCCGAACACGCTCGCCTCGATGCGATGAGGAGCTTGGTAGATGGACCAGAATGGATGACTGCGGATTGAACGAGCGACACCCTGCACATCGCGATTCTCTGAATTGTTGAGGCAAATCCGGCTCTTGTTCTCTTCCTTCCACGCAATGCCCTCCTTGGTGCGCCCATTGATACCCTCGGGAGTCACGGCCACAACATCGGTGTAAAGGTCAGGCTCCAGGACAGCGGTGTGGATGGCAGTACCAAGCTGCATAGCCTTCGACGGCTCTTGGCGCTCCTCCTGTGCGGCTCGATAATGCGCCGGTGATTTCAGCAGCTTGGCCATCATCGACTTCGATAGAGCCTGGACCGCGTGATACTTCTCTGCCGGCATCGTTTCATTGATGATCCGACCGACGACTGTGTGATGGTTCATTGTGCTCCTTTCGATTCCGCAGCAAACGAATACGCTTTCTTGATGAATCCATCTGCGTCACCGACAATCATCGATGCAACCTTTGAAGATACGTCCCTGAAGTTCTGGCCCTCGTTGATGAGGTTCTTGTAGATCAAGAATCTGTTCGCTATTTCCGCATGTTCTTCGAGGATGATTTCCAGCTTATCGACCAGTGTGTACTGGTTGACGGTGGCGGATGGAGCGACCGGCTGAACCGTGACCGCAGGAATCGATTGTGCCGGCAATGGACTGTTCGAGAAGTCGGCCACCTCCTCTGGCGTGTAACGGCCCTGAGTGATGCGCGGATCCAGCATGCGTGTCGCTTTGCTGATGACGCGCGCACGCAGCATCTCAGCCGGGAACTTGGCCCACCCGCTACCAGGCTTCGCCGGCAACATCCCGGCGAGCTTCGCATCAGCCGCAGTGAACTCGACCCGGACCTTCTTGGCTCCTTTAGAGAGGTCGGCAATCGCTGCGGTCGCATCGAACTGAATCCAGTCGATGTCCCATCCCGCGTTCATCATCCCAGCGAGCATTGCCTCGCTCTTCATCGTGATGTTCCCGTTGATGAGGTGGTTCTGCGTCTTCCAAGCAAGCGGAGTCTGCCTGTTCGCCAAGCATTCCAAGGCCAGGACATACCCCTGTTCCGGTTTGACGCATCCGAACATGCCGGAATGCGCTATCCAATCGCCCATCGTTTTGACCGCATCGAGCGGGCTGTTAATCCTGTCGTAGAACGTCGTCGAGTCAGGCGGGCTGACCGTCAACGGTTGCTGAACTGTCACTGTGTAGTCTGGGTTTGTGCTCATTTTCTGTACTTTTGTTCTCTTGTTTTACTTTTCGTGCGTATGGGTTCACCGCTCCGGTCATCAGCCGACTCTCAAGAATCGCTGCGATGTCGGAGTCGGTGAACAAAATCCGTCGGCCAATCCTCCTGTGCTGGATCCCGTCATGCCGGACAATCCTGCGAAGAGTCTCAGTGCAGATGCACATCATTTTCGCTGCATCCTTGGCCGTGTAAATTTTCATTAAAATTTGCTGCAACCGGGTGTTCATCAAGGGAAACATGCCTCACCCTGTCGGACGCTCTCCATCCGCTCTAGTCCCGATTGCTCAAACAGTGTCGCAGTTGCCGAGAATCGCGTCAAGCCTCTTGCCAATGTTTTTTTATCGTCTCGGCGTACCCGTCGCCAGAATCCTCTCGCTCATCTCCTGAATCCTCGCGCCAGACACGTTTTGCGCCTGAATCGGTGGCTTTTGGGCCTGAAGAGAACGTCTTTGGGCGAACGTATTCTGGGGCAGGAGGCTGGTTCTTCCAATCCATGCTCAACGCTTTTGCCAAACTCGCCGCCTGTTGCTCTTCACGGGTCGGCTGTTTTTGCTTTTTCGGCAATCGGTCCTGGTGCTCATCGCCGGAATCGTTGGCCTCGGATTGGTTGGCCATCTCCATCAACTCCCTTTTCTCCTTCCGTTCCAGCTTCTCGACCCGGCGTAAGAGCTTTTCAAGGTTCGATTCTAGCTCCTTGAAAGCCCCTGCCATAGCAATCTGCTTGCGCTCGAAAGCCCGATGCTCGGACACAATCATCTGTTCGGTGGTAACGGTATCTGCGGGCGTCCAGTCGCACCCTTTCCATTGCCGATGGATATGGTCAAACACCAAGACACGACTCTTGGGATGTCGCATTGAGTTGAACGCGGCAACTGCTCTGCCCAAGTCTCCGTTCAGGTTCTCGGCGATATGCCCCAAGACCTGTGACCTCTCTGGATTCGCGTCGTGCGCCAAAGGCGGCATCAACCGAAACATGCTTCTGTGGGTACTTCCGTTTGCTAGATAACTCATGAGATAAAGAAATTACGCTTCACTTCTGCTCGCGTCAACTATCCATTGAGAGAAATAAATTCCCTTTCACTTCTGCTCGCGTCAACTAGCTTTCTGAGTCTACCATTTTCTGCTAACCAGAAGCTAGCATAGCCACTTGCTAATATGTCTAAAGAACATACAATACCTCCCCTTAACAGGGAGAGGTAATATCTCCACCCTCACTACGCTACCCCGGCTTTGAGGCCGGGCGCTCGGAGGTGGAGAGGTGGAGACTGAAGAAAGAGGATGCATCGCTCGCATATGGATACCTTGTAATCGCTCAGAAATGCCGTGTGGAGCGATTTGAATGCGGATTTGGTGTGTCGATAGCGGAGAGCGGGTTTAGAGGCTCTTGGGGGAAGGGGCTGGATGGCCAACCTCCTGGAGCTTGTCCCCGCTCTCCCGCTCGATGATCAGTTCCAGAATCTGCTCGCCGCTTTTCCCGATCAGGGAACAGATATGCTTGTCCTCGTCGTAGATGGACAACGGGGTCGCACCCTCAGCCTCGTTTCCGGTGATGATCGCGTTGAACAAATCAACAATAGTCTGCGCGTTCTGTGTGGATTGAATAGTTAATTTCATTTTTGTTTATGGATTATGGTTCTGCGCTGAAAAGAAATGCGTTTCAACTTTATCCGACGGTTGATTCATTCGTCGAAAGAAAGTGTCGGCCTGTTTCGTAGATAGCTTTTATCGTATTCTGGAGCGCGCTCTATCGAAAGGGGTGGCCAACCTTCCGAGTCCAAAACCTTCCACGCTTTGAATTTTGCTTTTGATTCTGTCACCGCAAAAACAATGAGCTTGATCCCATACACAGATTTGACGCGCCACGCAATCGGCTCGGGGGTGTTCATAGAGATTGTTCCATCGAGTAGATCACGTCAGCCCATAATTGCCAGGGGACGACAGCACGCTCCGCCGCTCCTCCCTTCCCTTGCGTACCAGTCCGCGCCCCACGCGGCGCTGCATCGTGATCAGGATGTCCGTTGCAACACATCGGCCTAGGAATCCATCCCGGAACATTACCCCACAGGTCCGTCGGTTTCATCGATGTATCGCCATACCGGCAATAACTGACCGTCTGGAGCGGGATTCCTTGCACACAGGGTAACTTCCTCAGCACACCCCGAGGGTTCTCCATGATCCAGCCACGCGGATTCATCCACGCGATGAAGCTCAAGGCCGCGACAACAAGCTCCTGACTCAACCGAGCTTCTGTCGTCTTCGGAACATACGCCCCTTTTCCACCGGTCCAGTGATGTCCAATCGATGCGACAGAGAACGCCTCGCATGGCGGTGACGCCCAGATGAAATCAAAATATCCGTTGTGATACATGAACTCAGACGGAACGAGGGCAATGGCCAACATGTCCGCTGTAAGATTACAATTGAACCTCGGGTCCAGGTCCAGCGTGACATACGTATGTCCACGCGCTTCGATTCGCGCTCGCCGGCGCTCTCCACCCGCACCCGCGTACAAATCAAGTATCCTCACAACACGCCCTCCCCATCGCACACCCGACAATATCGGCTCGCGATACCACGACACGAAGGGCACGGTCGCTTAGAACATCCTCTCAAAAACATTGTTATCGCGACAACGCTCAACAACCAACAGATACCAATTATAATATATGTGTATGCGCTCATTATGTTAACAGGCCACCACCAACGCAGGTTGCCCAGTCTCGATTTTGTTTATGTCATGCCGACCCCAACTTCGACCTCGACCACGACCACGACCCCGACTTCGACCTCGACCCCGACGCCGACCTCGACCCCAACCTCGACCACGACCACGACCCCGACTTCGACCTCGACCCCGACCATCCGGCGCGCAGCATTGTGGCGTTCATTTCTGTTTCATCGGCAGGTTGGAGATTTCAACCGCATCGATAATCGATCCTCGACCGATGATGACACGGCCGGCAGGGAACGGCTCCACCTCGCAGAACTCCGATTTTTTCAGCGCATCCGAAAAACGACCGGTATCCGCAACCCACGCCGCATCCTCAAGGACCAGTTCCATCGGCGTCACCTCCACCAACCGGCCCGTGTCAATCATCGTCACAGTCCGGATCAGATAATTCGCCCCGATGTTCCAAGGACTAGAAATCCCGGACGATTTCCGGACCGGATTGGTCGCCTTGTCAAACAATTCATTGACCAACTTCTGAGTATCAGCGTGCGTCAACAAACTGATGTCGGGATATTTAGATTTAGTGCTCATATTTTTGTTTCATTGTTTACCGTCACCGAATTAAACCCCGCCCGGCGCTTTTCGACCCTCATTTTCCACATTGAGAGAACACCGGACGGGAACCGATGCACATTGGGTGCAGCGGCAAAAATCATCAGTGCATATCGCAATGCACAGAATATGTCGCCATCGCGCCAGCTATATTGTCGCCGCGACGATTAGAGCCGGCGAATTCCTTCGCGTAGCTGCGGCTCAAGCGAGCCTCGATACCGTCGCACCTCGCACACACAGGACCACTGCTGCTCAACCGATGCGCCGGCAACGAGCACAAGCAGGACAGTTTGCCAACGGTAGCGAGCTTGCGCCGCTTGGCGACGCTCAGGACATACGCCGCGCGCCGGCGCTCGCGGAGAGAGGATGGATAGATAACCTTCACAGCACACCCTCCAAGTCAAGAGCGTCGTTGCACGCTTCCACACGCTCAAGAGCCGCATCCTCATCCCGGAACACCAGGACGCGGTCCACACCGTAAGGCGCGTTGTCGGTGATCGGATTCCCATCCACCGGATTGATGACGTGCCAGTTACCCGGCGAGAATTGTTTCGCGTAATACATAAGCCTAAATCCGCTATTTTTGTTTTTCACTCTTTGACCAGTCTCTTGATGTTTGCTTTCCAATTTTTATTACCGACAGGATCCGCAGAGAGCGGACAGTATTTGTCGGCCAAGTAGTCCAGATAGCTTCCAGGTTGTCCAGCTTTTATCCAACGAGCACGGTTATTTTTGATGGTGTTCAAGCAAATACGGCGAGCGTGCGCGGCGTCGCGGACCGGGATGGACAAGACCCCATAGGGAACACGAGCGCGAGCACCGCCCTCAATCCGATAGACCGCATCCGCTATCTGGTCGTCGGTCGCGGCAAGCGCGGAACAAGATAGAAGGAGGAAGGTGGCCAACTTTAATGCGTTCATGGTTGGTTTGTTTGAGAATTAAAAGCGAACCTGGCAGGGATAGGCAGGCCAGCCTCGCGCTCGTTTTCCTCTGCCCATGCGAGCAAGTTCTCGCGAGTGATCCCTCGATCAGGATAATACGGGCCGACCTCAGCTTGTTCACGATTGCACATTGCGTCGTTCATCAGGTCCGCGCGCCAAGCCTCCGCCAATTGTTCAGGGGTGTATTGCATGATGATGATGTAAATTTATTCTCCGCGATAGGTCCAAAGAGCAGCTTGTTCCTCGCCCCCAACATAATATATCAACGTATCCAAAGCCTGTTCATAATTATAAGCCTCGACATTAAATGTTTCGTCGTCGCGTGCGAATGTATATATTTTCATGATGATGATGTTGTTGATGTATCCGCAGATGGTCAGGGCTTTGATTGTTCCAGATTAAAAGCAGCATCGAATTTCGCGTCGGCCAGCTTCATCTCTTCGCACGACGCAATAAACTCAGCGTCTCCAATCATCAAAGAACGATAAGCAATTGTCACCAGCCTATGTTTGGAACACGCTTCAGCGTGATCGCGAGAGGCCCGCTTGTATTCTTCAGATGGTTCTTTGTAATCTTCGATCATATATTGTTTATTGTTTTGTATCCGCAGAATGCGCGCCGGCCTCGGTCGGCGCGCATTCTAGGGATTCAAGTTGTCACCTCGGTTTCCTGACACAGCTCGTGGAAGCGCGCGTCCTGTTTCCGTCGATGCTCGTCGCGCTCGTCGTAGGATGCGAATCCATGAGGAGGCGCCGGAAGTTCAAGGTCGACCTGCGCGGCAATACGGTCTGCAATGGATATGGATTTCATGATGTTTAGTTGTTCACTCAAATGATGCGCGCCGTGCATTGTCCAGGTCGTTAAGCTCTACCAGCATTTCTATTTCGATTCGCTTCCCGATTTCTTCCAGGTGCGACCAGATTCCATCAACGTCGTCGCCGAGAAGGTCCACAAGCGTGAAGTATTCGGGTCGGTCCGATAATGGGATCGCATCGATGACGGCGGAACGATATGCGCGGAACTCACGCGAAAGAGTCGCGTCTTTTGCCTTGATCTTGAGCCAATACGCTTCTGGCGTGACGCTGGCCAGAAGCACGACCCGCTTCCATCCGTCGCCACGGTCGCGGAAAATAGAACCGTCTGCGCGCATGGAATACGTAGCTTTCAAAAGCTCCAGGCGCTCCGTTTCGCGCGCAAGGAAACCGTCATTTTTGGGATGTGTTTTAGTAGGCATGATGATGATGATGATGATGATGTTTGAACCGACACCGCAACCGACCGACAAGCGCCGATCGGTTGACGTGTGGGATCAAGGAATGAAGACGTGAGCCATGCCGGCCTGACCCGGAAGTCCGCCGCTGGCGAACGGGCGCAACCAAGGATTGCCGTCCTTCGGCTCGCCACGGGACGCGAGGTCTTCGTCGGCGAACGCGGCAACCAGCGCGAACACCGCCGTGATGTGGACCGCATCCCCGCTGAGTTCGTGCGGATAGGGGATGGTAATGGACCCACGGTCGCAGGTCGCTTTGATGCGGGAGCCTCGGTTGTTGGTTGCGGAAAGATATTTTGTCGTGATCGCTTGCATATGTTTTGTGGTTTTGATCGGGCATGATTACCCGCCAGGGTCCCAAGCGTGAACCGGGGACCCGCGCGGATGATCAGACGGCGCTCGTGATCGCTTCGACTTTCCTCGCTCCCGTTCCATGCGGCTTGAATCCGATGATGAAGCCTCGGTCACCTTTGGCGCACAAGCGACACTTGTCGCACGACAGTCCAGCGACACGCTGCGCGGGACAAATCACAACTTTGTTTCCGGCCGGCGTAGTGAACCGATCGGGCGAAGATTGCGGAACGACCGCCGCGACGGGAAGGCCGAGCGTCGCAAGCTCATCGGCGTGCTGAATTGAATTGGCGGAAAGGTTCACGACGAAACCTGCACGGTTGGCGGAGCGGATCGCACGAAGGTTCCCTTTGGCGTGCTGACCGGTCAGCACCGGCTTGTGGGTATACGTGAACCCACGTTTTCCCTCGTTTGCGGTAGCAAGATCGGCGAGCATTGAAGGCTCGATCTTGTCGTTTTCGCCGGGCAAATCGCCCGCTTGGTCGTGCCTCCAAAACGTGTTCTGCTTGAAATTCCGCACAGCGCCAAGGAATTCGGACCAAGGCATGCCGCGCACGCCAGCGTCAACCTTCTTCCAATGCATCCGGAGATACATGCCCGCAATAGCGTAACAGGATCCATCTTTGAACGGACAGGCATCCGGGCAAGTGACGGACGGCGAAGTGGAAACGGGAATCGGGCCTGTCTTGGTGTTTTTGGACACCATCGTCAAGTGGACGATGAAGGACGACGCGAAATCCGGTCGTGCCGCGCGTGCCGCTGTCCACGGTGTGTTTTTGTTCACTGGCAATTTTTTGTTCACGGACCAAGGAAACCACAGGCGGAAGCGGGTTGGAAGAAATTTCTGCAAAAACTTTTAAGAGGGAGGGAATCGATGACCAGGGCGATGACCAGGGCAGGGACCAGAGCGATGACCAGGGCGAGGGAAACAGGCATTGCAGAGCCTCAGGGCGTGAACCATGCTGCGCGGCATGGCGTCACTAGCGGGACATTGGAACGAGATCCGGGCGAGATATCTGGCAGGGGAGGAACTGTCGGCGATCGCTGACGATTTGAAGCTTGTGCGGATGAGCGTAGCAGCACGCGCATCTCGTGCTGGACTGCCAGAAATTAGGAGACAAATGCAAAGCGTTTGCAAAGAAAAGAAGATTGAATCGCTAGAAAGCCTCTCCGCATTGGTTCGTTCTAAGCTCGCCGCTGACGCTATATCAACCATTAAACGAGTCGACACCTACGACCTGGATGGAATCAAAGATGAATCCACCAGGGAGCAAATACTAGGATCAGTAGCAAAGCGGAGCGCGCTAGTGTTTGGATGGTCAGATCAAAGCGAGGCATCGTCCATCTCGATTAATCTCCTAGGTTCAATGCCGGATCGAATGGATAATATCACACTGTCGAATAAAACAATTGAAGCGGACACAATAGAATAAGAATTCTTTTCTATGGGATGGAATGAACGGGGATGGAACTGGCACGCCCCCCCTTTGGGGGTGGGGTCGTTTACATAGCCCCCCTCAAAAATTTTCCACCCTTTTCGACTCTCTAAACATTTATCATTATTCTTCAATAATGCAGTAGGTGATATTTTTATTGACAGGATAATGGATTCTAATCATCCATCCATCCATCGACCTTAATGATTGCATACGATTGGTCATCGGATGCGAATGTCTAAGCGGAAATGACAGCCCGCGTTTGGTGGTGGTGGGAAATATCGGTCCATTGGATGATGGATGGATGGCCCACTAAAAAACGGTAAACGCAGGAAACAGTTTTCATTATGGCTTGTCCCAATGTGTTTAATGCCTTTGCGGTGGCTACGGAGTCGCTTGCACAGGATGTCTATAAGCGCGCGTCGTATCGTTCGATGTGGCTCAACCTCATCGAGCGCGGCGAGTATCCGCAGGGCACTGGTTTGATCCAGACCTCGTTCACCACGACCAGCATCGAGCCGACTGCGGCTGAGACTTGGGCGGCAATCACGCTTGCTGATGGTGCTGGTACCAATGCTTGCGATGTCACGTACAACGACGTTCCAGTTGGTTACAACGCGGTCACCTGGGGGCCTGAGCGTTTCGCGCTCAAGGGTCCGTTGCTGTGTAAGGACGACCTGACTTTCGACCATCGTGTCGAGGCGTTCCTGCGTGTGTATCTTGAGAAGCTGTCCATCCGCGCGCAGCGTTCTTGGGAGACTCGGTATCAGAATATCTTCGCGAAGTATGCCATCAAGGCGATTGCGGATTCGAGCTTCACGCAGACTGAAACGATTCCTGCCGGCGTGAACGAGTTCCCGTGGATTGATGGTGTTAGCTCGGGTCAGGCATTGAATCAGTCCACGTCGGAGTTGACCCAGGAGATGCTGGATGTGGCGGCGGCGACGCTCATCCGCAATGGCGCGACGAATCCTGATAGTTCTGGGTTCATCTCGTACAGCAGCGATGGTCCTGTGTTCCCGTTGTACATCGGGTTGGAGGCGTCGCAGCGCATCGCGCAGAACAATCCTGCGTTCCGTTCCGACCTCAACATCGCGGATACCGGATCTGGCGAAGGATCGACGTTGCTGAAGCGCATCGGTGCGAACCGGGTCATCAAGAACTTCCGGCATGTGCCGAATCTGTTCCCGCCCCGGTTCAGCTATTCCGGTGGCAAGTACACGCTCGTCCAGCCGTTCACTAGTGCGAGCGGCACGAAGGGTACTGTGTTCAGTGTCAATCCGACCTGGACGACTGCTGCGTACGAAGGTGCGTTCATCGTCACTCCGTACGTGTTCAAGAGTCACATCGTGCGGCCTGTGAACCGAGTCGGTGACTTGGCTTGGATGCCGACCAACTACATGGGCGAGTGGCAGTGGGTGACCGGTGCGTACAAGCTCAGTGTTGATTGCGCTGACCCGCTCGACAAGAAGGGCCAGCATTACGCGGAGTTCATGCACGCTCCTGAGCCGATCTTCACGAACCAGGGCATGACGATCATCTTCCGTCGTTGCACAGGCGCGCTGACCCAGATCATCTGCTCGTAATCGGAACGGTATTGTTTGACACAGCCCATCATTGGCCGAAAGGCTGGTGGTGGGTTTTTCGTATTGACAAGATATTGCATGAAGCAATGCTTCGTTCATGCCGAATTTTATTCTTCCGAAGGGTGTCGAGGTTCCCGAGAACCTGAAGGAGGGCGAGAAGTTTCAGACGATGGCGACCATCGTGTTGAAGAAGAACGGCAAGGCGATGTTGGTGGAGGTGGATGGCCAACCTCTTGCCGGTTACGAATCCAATGAGAGCGAAGCTGAAGGTGAAGGCAAGATGAAGGCGCATGGAGCGGAGGAGGGTGGTGAAGCGGCTCATGGAAAACAGGGATTCATTGCCGAGGTGATGCAGCGTGGTCGTGGTCCGATGGCCTGATAAATCGATATGGCAAACATCACATGCGACGAGGCGGAGACGCTGATCAACGAGATGGCGGCACTTGGATGCCGTTCTCCGCGTGAGCTTGAGTTGGCCAGGCTTGCTCTTGAGAATCGCATCGCTGTTTATTTGCAGGGTGGTGGCGCGACGCGAGGAGCGTTCAGGAGCGTCACTACCACGGGCACGGTTGTCAGCGGCGATTATCTGCTCATCTGCGACGCCACTGGAGGAGCAATCACGATGGTTCTTCCTCCTGCCGCTCTTGTTCCGGGTCGTATCTATGCTTTCAAGCGCATCAATGCCGGCGCGAACACGGTGACGGTCGATGGATACGGGGCAGAAACCATCGATGGAGCGGCAACTCATGTTTTGACTCCGCAATGGAACGGAGCGGTGGTGATGTCGAACGGAGTCGCTTGGTTCAAGATCATCGCGAACTGATATGGCTAATCTTTCTTGCGCGGATGCTTTGACTTTGATCAACGAGGCTTATGGAGCTTCGTGCAAGAGTCCGCGTGAAAGGGTTCTGTTGGAGCTTGGCCTACTTTGGGAGGCATCGACTCTTGGTGGAACGGCGGACATCACTGCTGACAACACGGTTATCGATTCATCTTCGACAATGATCACTGCGGACATGACGGAATTCATCTAATTTTATGGCAAAACAGACCATCAATATCGGTGCGGCTCCGAACGACGGGACGGGTACACCGTTGCGGACGTCGTTTGATTACACCAACCAGAACTTCACCGAGTTGTACACGGCTCTTGGAGGGGGTGTCGGTCTTCCTGGTTCCACGACGCAGGTCATCTTCAATGATGGCGGAACGAATCTGGCTGGTGACGCTGGGTTGACGTACAACAAAACTACCGATGCGTTGACTCTTTCCGGGCCGATGACGATGGCTAGTTCCAACGTCACGGGTGGCACTATTCCGGCAAATGGAACGTGGCTTCCTGCTGCGAACACGTTGGAATTTGCCGCCAATTCGCTCGCTCAGTATCGGATTGCGCCTCTTGGCGTGTTCAGTTGGTACGACGGCGCAGGCGGTACGCGGATGACGCTCAATTCAACTGGATTGGGTGTTGGAGTGAGTCCTGACTTCAAGTTGGTCGTAAATGGGACACAAGCTATTCCCGCAACAAGCGGGTCAGCAACTGACAATGGTTCATTTCGCATTGGAGCGCTAGGGACTGGACTAGTCATAGATTCTGGAACCTATGCGGTAGGGCCCTATTACGCATGGATACAGTCTCGTAATAGGTCAAATTACGCAACTAATCAGGACCTTGCATTGCAACCAAACGGAGGAAATTTACTGGTTGGTACTCTTACAAACAACGCAAACGGTGGTGTTCTCCAGCTTAAATCGGGCATCACGTTCCCCGCTACCCAGGTTGCTGCGACCGACGTGAACACTCTTGATGATTACGAAGAGGGTACGTTCACGCCGACCATTGTTGGAACAACGGCTGCTGGTGTTGGAGTTTATACGTCGCGATCTGGAGTCTATACTAAAATTGGGAACCGTGTTTTCTGCGAAATGTTCTTGTCCTGGACTGCTCATACTGGGACCGGGAATATGCAGATAGGTAATCTTCCGTTCACTAGCTCCGCTTCTGTTTTTTGTTCGTCGGCAAGCATCGGAGACACAAGCGGAATTACACTGACCGCAAGCAACACTTTGGGAGCAGTTATTGTTGCGAATAGCACAACAATTGGATTCAGGCAGATTCCGGTTGGCGGCGGGAATAGCAATCCAGTCCCGATTGATGTCTCTGCCGATGTTACGTTGAGCATTTGTTACACCGTTTAATCTTCTATGACCACCACTATTTCAATCAACTGGATCATCAAACAGCTTTTGGTCCAAAAGACCGAGGCATCGTTGTCTGATGTTGTCATCACGGCGAACTGGAGTTGCCGTGGATCTGATGGTGCATTTAGTGCTGCTTTGACCGGATGCGTCTCGTTCGCTCCTCCGAGCGGCGATTTCACTCCGTACGACCAATTGACCGAGGCTCAAGTTCTTGGTTGGTGTTGGGACAACGGTGTTGATAAGGCGTCTGTCGAGGCGAGCGTGGAGAAAGAGATTGTTGACCAGGCCAATGCTCCGGTCGTGTCGCTTCCGCTTCCTTGGACGCCGGTTCCGGTTGTCATTGACGAGCCAATCATTGTTTCCGAAGCTCCTGTCGCATGATCAAAATTGAACTGACGACTGAACAAGCGAACGCACTG
>Ga0209596_1000368_pt1 | contig 42192 bp, 31 predicted proteins | sample M_130807_MF_Meta_FD_187314 | JGI IMG/M metagenome (GOLD analysis project Ga0209596, IMG submission 187314) | Freshwater microbial communities from Lake Montjoie, Canada to study carbon cycling - M_130807_MF_MetaG (SPAdes) (version 2) | ecosystem: Environmental > Aquatic > Freshwater > Lake...
TATGAAAACGATAATTTCAATTAAGGCCACAATGCCTACTTTTTTTACGACCACTGCCCAAGGGTATAAAAACACTAATTCCACATCAAAAATTAAAAATAATAAGGCAAATAAATAATAGCCCACATTGAACTGATGCCAAGGAGAACTGTCGGTGGGAATACCGCACTCATAGGCCTGTCCTTTTTGAGGATTTTTGCTTCCTTTTACTAGAATTTTCCCAATTAAAATACCGCCTGCAGAGAAAGCAATAGCGGCGATTAATAAAGCAATTAATGAAATAGCACCCATAGTAATTTAGGTATAAAAATGATGCTGTAAAAGTAGCATTAAAACGGCTAATAATTCCCTAGTTAATCCACATCTAATTCACGCTTTAGGGCATTTTAGTGAAGGAATAGCGCAGGCATGAAGATTCTTCTGCTTTGTTTAGACAAACGGGGAAAAATCATTAAAATTTATAGCTAAAACTGGTCCCAAAAATGGCAGGATCTCCCAAATGAACGGCCCCAAAATCATAGCCATAAGAAATGTATTTGGTGTCGCTTATGTTTTTAGCCCAGAAACTTAGTGCCACCTTCTTGTATTCCATACTCAATTTTGCATTTAATAAATGGTAAGGCGATTGCTGAATGTTATTGGCTAAATCAAAATAACTGGTTCCTATATATTTCCATTCTCCTCTTAACATTATTTGTAATTCGCTCGAAACAGGGTGGCTGTATTGGGCTGCTAATAATGAAGTATTAGATGGTGTGAAAATAGGATGCTTACCTGCTAAATTTACATTTGCTCCTTGTGAAGCAATTTCTAATTTATCATAGGAAGCCGAGGTGGCTCCAAAAGAGTATTGTAATAATAAACCTTTAGTGGGTATAAACATTAATTCTGCTTCTAGTCCCTTGCTACTTAATTGACCTGTATTTTTTGTAATGGTAATAGCGTCTGGTAAGACTAAACTAGGCACTTGCGCATCCGTTACTTTTGTATAAAATAAAGCAATATTTAAAATTAATTTGTTGTTCAACCAATTATTTTTAATGCCTGTTTCAAAGTTGTTACTGTATTCAGGTAAATACCCTACAAGTGGCGGCTGTGAAGGATCTGAGCCTAGTGGAGATAAGCCCCCAGCTCTAAATCCTTTGCTATAAGAACCATACCATAAACTATAATTATTTACTTGATAGTCTAAAGAAATTTTTGGAGAGAGTGCATTAAAATGGGTGCGACCTAAAGTATCTGCGGTGGTAGTTATTAATTTATTACTGGGATCATGTTGGTATTGACCCATTACAGATGCAGATTGATTTTCATAATCATTTCTTAATCCGAAACTCATATTTAATTTATTACTTAAAGCATAAGTTACTTGACCATACAAAGCGAATCCTTTTTTTATAGTGGTGCTGGTACTAATAGTTGTAAACAAAGAATCGCCAATCATTAATTTATTAGCGTCCTTTCCAAAACGTGTAGCTTGCTTTACTGGAGCGTCTTGATAAAACAAGAATGCACCTGCAGTCCATTTTAATTTACTATTGCTTGAAGGAGCGCTGGTGAATTTAAAATCCTGGGTGATTACTTTATTATTGTTCCATTTATTTCCGTAATTATTGATAATTGAAATGGCATCGATGGGAGAGAAGTCGCCATCAATTGGGTTGGTGTAATAGCGGTAGTTTTGTTGGTAAGCTGTTTGGCTGCTAAAGTTAAAGCCCTTACCAGTATAGCGAATAGACAAGCTGGTATTGGTGGTCTTGTCCAACATGGTGGTAGTCGCATTTTGATTCAATAGGTATGGACTAGCTATTGCTTTAGCGGTTCCAAAAACCAAAGGAAAGGGGCCTTGGTTTTCATTGGCATAATGTTTGAAATTCAAATTGATATCCCAACGGTTACTAACTATATATTTTATAAAATAATTTCCAGACAATCCGTTCTGGTTGTCGTAAGGGCTTTTGGTAAATTTATTGGTATAAAAACCATCTCTTTTATTAGATAAGATAGAGGCCCCGAAAAATAATTTATCTTTTATAAGGGGTGTTTTAAACCCTGCAGTCATTCTTTGTTGATTGTAATTGCCTAGACTAATATCTGCAAATCCGCTACTTATATTATTGGGTTGTTTAGTAATAATATTAATGACCCCACCCATGGCATTTCTTCCATAGAGTGTTCCTTGTGGTCCGCGCAATACTTCAATTCTTTCAATATCGAATAAACTAGGTATATAAGTATCTAAACTAAACTGGTTCACTCCGTCAATATAGTTAGCTACCGTAGGGTCATAAGAGCTAGTGGCAATGCCCCTTACAGAGGTTACATCTCTTCCGTCACCAGGGTCGGCGCTGTATAAATTAGGAATGATGCCCGTTATTTCTTTGGTATTCCATAATCCAAAAGCATTAATTTGTTTTGCATTTAAGGCGGTAATACTTGCAGGAATTTTTTGTACTATTTCTTCTTTTTTTTCTGCTGTCACTATTACTTCGTCTAATTGATTAGTTGAAGCGATTAGAGTGAATTTAATATCAGTACTTTTAGAATTGTTAGTTGCGTTAATATTAATTTCTTTTGAAATTTCAGCATAACCCAATGACTTTATGTAAAGAGTATACTTACCCGTTTTTAATTCATTGAAACCAAAGTATCCCTTTTGGTTACTAATAGTTTGAAGGCTGGTATTTAAAATACCTATTGTAGCTCCATCAATTGGGTTTCCTTTTTCATTTTGAATAACACCTGTGATGCTTTGAGCATTCGTGGTAATGGCTATAAAAATCCCAAGAAGGGTTATTATTATATTTTTAAGGGAGACAGGCAAGGCTTAATTTTTTAGGATGCAAATATAAGTTTTAAATCAACCCATTAAGTCTATTTCTATGATTAGGGCTTGTTTAAAAGACTGTCTATAGAAATGTATAAATAGAAATGTATAAGTAAAACAAAATTAAATAATTAAACAATAACAAGTAATGCTTGCGGTTCAACGCTAATGGCTAAATCATCCATATCTGTTTCTAGAGATTCTCCATCAACATGAATGGGCATTCCCTTCTTATATTGAATAGTAATATGCTGAATAGAACGAATAGATACTTTATTGGAGGCGTGAATAGTTTTATTAAATAATCTAATGGTGAGGGTTGCCGCTTTTAAAATAGAGTGTGGTTGGATGGCGACCATTTCAAGCTGAGCATCTTGTAAATCAGAATAGGGAGAGATATAGGCATTACTTCCAAACTGGTTAGCATTGGCAATGGTTATTGAGAAAACTTTTTCTAAGGGGCCTCCGTTAATACTTATTTCAATGGGCTTGTAATTGAATAATGTATAAAAAGTAGATTTTACATAATTCATAAAACCTCTATCGCTGCCTTTAGCAAAACGGCTTGCTACGGCTGCGTCAAATCCAATACCTGTTGTACAAAAAAACTTCCTATCATTAATAATGCCCACATCAATGGCTATTTCTTTGCCACTCATAGCTCTTGCAAGTGCGGCATTAAATTGAAGGGGCAATTGCAAATGTCTTGCCAATCCATTGCCTGAACCCATGGGTATGATACCTAATGGAATAGTGGTTTCAGTTAATGCAGAGGCAACTTCATTAATGGTGCCATCTCCGCCAATCGCAATAATTCTTGTGGCTTTTTGTTCAATGGCTTTTTTGGCAAATTCATTGGCTTCTAATGGCTTGGTCGTTTCCCAAATAACTACATTGGGAATCGCATGCAAGCTGTCTAAATATTGCTTTTTTTGCGCTTCATTTTGAATTCCTGCATTTGGATTATAGATAAAATGAATCATGAACAGCAAAATTATTTAATATCTATCATATTTGATATAATATTAGTTAGATCTTACTTCTTTTTTGTACAAAAAACGGTATTTTAGATTGTGAAAAAACTAGTCACCATAGGTTGTTTACTAGCAATGGTCATTTCTATCTGTGGCTTGCCCTTGTTTTATGCTTTTCAAAAGCAGTTACATAAACAGGCTCAGTTTAATTATATCGAAACCCATCCACAAGAAAAAATGGAAGGCTTAATTCGTTTAACTGTTAAAGATGTAGAAAGTTTGCCCACTGGATTTGAGTGGGAAGAAGAAAATATTGAATTTAGGCTTCATGGAATGATGTATGATGTAGTGAGTATTAAAAAGATAAATACTGAGTGGATCATTACAGCATTAGCAGATACGGTAGAAGTCTCTATTGAAAAAACAAACCAAAAGTTTGCGAAACAAGACCAAGAGAATAATCAGAAAGCACAAAAATTATTTAAATGGGTTTTTACCCCTTATATATCTTTTAGTAATGCTGAGGTTCCAATCATTTATGATATGGCTTTAATACATTTTCCAATCATAAAGCAAGCGGCTGTTCAAAGGTGGGCAGCTTCGCCTTACATGCCTCCTAAAGTGAACGCTTAAAAATTAAGCGGTATTTATTTTTCACTTTATTTATTTTTTATGTTTTACAATAATAAAATAGGGTTACTCACCTTATTATTAATAACTAGTACATATATTAATGCGCAAGTTAGTTTGCAAAAAAAGGACAGTGTAAAAACTTTGTCCGAAGTAGTAGTATATGCCAATAAATTTCCAACTGCTTCTAAAAATATTGTTCAAACCATTGGTTTAATCACAGATAAAATTTTTATCAATCAACAAGCCAATACCGCCGACATGCTTACGAATTCGGGTCAGGTATTTGTTCAAAAAAGTCAATTAGGGGGTGGAAGCCCTGTCATTAGAGGCTTTGAGGCTAGTAGAGTGCTGTTGATGGTGGATGGTATTCGTATGAATTCTGCCATTTTTAGAGCCGGGCATTTACAAAATATCATTACTGTAGATAATATGATTTTGGATAGAGTAGAAATTAACTATGGTCCAAGTTCTACCATGTATGGAAGTGATGCATTGGGTGGTGTGGTGAATCTATTTACAAAGAACCCCACATTGAATACTAGTGCTTCATGGAAAACAACTGGCAATGCAGTTCTACGTTATGCCAATGGACAAAATGAAAATAGACAACATATTGATGTAAATATTGCTAATAATAAATGGGCCTATTTAACTTCTTTTACCAACAGTAGTTTTGGTGATTTACGCCAAGGTAATAATAGGTTAGCTGCATATCCCGATTTTGGAAAACGATTATTTTATGTAACAAACGCAAATGGGGTGGATATAGTCAATGATAATAGCGCTAAAGTGAATATTCAAAAAGCAATAGGCTATACCCAAACCGATCTTTTACAAAAGATTATCTATAAGCCAACAGCAAATACTGAGCATTTATTAAATATTCAATTATCTAATTCTTCGAATATTAATAGATACGACCGTTTAACAGAAACCAGTAAAGGATTACCAACCTACGCTGAGTGGTATTATGGACCCCAAGTTCGTAATATGGTTGGCTATAAATATAGCGCCTCTGCATTGAAGGGTTATTTTCAAGAGCTCACCGTGAATACAAACTATCAGCATTTAGAGGAAAGTAGAATTAGCAGAAAGTTTAAATCTACTAATAAAGATTTCAGAATTGAAAATGTAGATATTCTTGGTGTGAACGCCGATTTATTACATAAGCAAACTAACGGCGATATTCATTTCGGGGTAGAGTCTTATTATGATATGGTGAAGTCCACTGCCTATAGAAATAATATAAGCACTAGTATGAGGTCTGCAATTACTACTCGTTATAGTGATGGTCCAACAAATATGGCTTACCAGGCTCTGTATTTGCAGCAAACTAAATACCTCAACGATCATTGGGTATTAAATGATGGTATTAGATTAAATATGGTTCAATTAAATGCTCAATTTAAAGATACTAGTTTAATGCATTTTCCTTTTACAGAAGCTAAACAATCCAATGCTGCTTTCACTGGTAATCTTGGACTAGCTTATAATGCAGAAAATGGCTATAAACTAGCTTTTGGTTTAAGTAGTGGATTTAGAGCACCCAATATTGATGATTTAACCAAAGTATTTGATACTAAAACAGGTTATGTGGTAGTACCCAATAAAGATTTAAAACCAGAATACACTTATAATGCTGAAGTGAATCTATCAAAAAGTACAACAGCATTTTCTTGGGGTGCTTCTTTATTTTATACTTGGTTTAAAAATGCATTAGTGGCTGATAAATTTACTTGGAATGGACAATCTAAAATTATTTATCAAGGAGTAATGAGTGATGTATATGCAACACAGAATAAAGCAAAAGCAATAGTGTATGGCTTTAATGTGAACGGAAGATTACGCATTATGGACAATACAGATATAGCAGGTACTTATACTTATACAAAAGGAACTTACAATGATGGCTCAAAAGAAATGCCATTGGATCATATTCCTCCAAGCTATGGAAGACTTGGTATAAAGCATGGCAATGAAAAATGGAATGCCGAAGTATTTTCTGTATTCAATGGATGGAAGCGTATAGCAGATTATAATTTAAATGGAGAAGACAATGAGATTTATGCCACTAAAGACGGTATGCCTAGTTGGATGAACCTTAATTTTGCTTCTTATTTTAATCCTAGAAAAAATATAAGTGTAGGCTTTCAAATTGAGAACATTACCGACCTTAACTACAGGTATTTCGCGAGTGGAATTTCTGCAGTGGGAAGGAACTATATCTTGAGTTGTAAGCTTTCTTTTTAACGCCTCAAAGCCCCAACATTGCTAGAGAATATTTTTACAGCAATGGCTAAAAGAATTACACCAAAAAATTTACGAACTGCTAGTAAGCCTCCGGGCCCTAGCAGTTTTTCAATAAAATTGAGTGATTTTAATACTGCGTAAACAATGACTAAGTTTATAAGTATACCTAGTGCAATATACAATTCATCGAAGTTTGCTTTTAAAGACATAATAGTAGTAAGGGTTCCACTACCCGCAATAATAGGAAAGGCAATAGGCACCACTGCACCTGAATGTGCGTTTTTATCACCTTTAAAAATTTCATGACCCAATACCATTTCAAGTCCTAATAGAAATATGACAATGGAACCACCCACCGCAAATGATTTTACATCTAATCCCAATAATTGTAAGAAGGGTTTTCCTATAAACAAAAACAATATCATAAGTGCCCCTGAAATAAGGGTCACTTTCAGCGATTTTATGGCCCCCGACTTTTCTTTCATTGCAATTAATAGTGGAATAGAACCCACAATATCAATAACGGCAAACAAAGTAAAAATAACAGTCAGTAATTGGTCAAAATGAAATACCATAAAAAAAGCTTTGTATGAAGATACAAAGCTTTTTTAGATTTACTAACTCATTCAAATGATCATTTAATTCAAACGTATTCCAAATTGAACCATTCTTCCAATGGCATTGTAGCCATTAATCTCCTGAAACACTGTATTGCCTAAATTTTGTGCGTCGGCATATAGTAATATATGCTTATTGTATTTGTATTGAATATGCGCATTTAGTATGGTATAGCTTTTCAAACTAACATCTTCTGCGGCGTATCCACCTACATCGTAGCGCTTACTAATATATCTAGCTGCAATGCTTACATTTAATTTGGGAGATGGCTGAAAAGACCACTGAATACCCGCTGTATTTTTAGGGCGCTTTAATAAATAGTTGTAAGTAATGGTATCGGTGGTGGTAACTCTATTCTGATTGGTTTCTTGTCCATTCATTAAAGTATAGTTTAATGAAATGTTATTTTTTTCATTTGCCTTCCAATTAAATTCAAGTTCCGTACCATTTACTTTTTGCCTAATATAATTAAAGAAATTATAATCAATATAATTATAGTCAATACCATTATCAATGGTTCTATTATAATATACGGCTCTTGCAAAAACAGTATTGGTTTTATATTCAATGCCTATTTCTGTATTAAAGGATTGTTCTGGTTTTAAGTCTTCATTATAACTTAGTTGATATAAGGAAGGGGCCTTGTATCCAGTAGAAGCGCTTGCCATCAAACGAAATGCGGCGCTTAATTTATAAGAAGGACTAATGGTAAAAGTTTGGTTGCTTCCATAACGGTTATGCTTATTCATTCTCCCACCTAATTCTAATAACCATTTATTAGAAGCATCGTTTATTAATAAAGAACTATAAAGGGCAGTTTGGTATTGAAAAGTATCTTTAAAATTATCGTTGTAAGGCCCATATTCACTAATAGAGACATAGGTTTGCTGGTAAGAACCATATCTAAAATCGCCACCCAAAATCCATTGTATATTTTTGGCAATGGGGGTAGAATAAAACGCATCTGCAAAATGAGACTTACCCGTGTATTGATTGTCTTCAAAAATGGTATAAGTTTTATCTAGGCTATCGTTTTTATACTGACGGTCCTGTGTGCTTAATTGATACTGAAATTGAAAAATAGTTTTTTCTTTTTTGTATTTTAAAACAAGCCCTGTCAATTTAGTGGCATTATTAAACTTCTCGTCTTTATCATCTTTAAAAGCGCCATAATCTATATCTGCGTTATAACTTGTTTGATTAGTGGAAGCTTTCAAATTCCAATATTGGTTAATAGCATAATTAATATTCGCAAACCAATTATTATTTTTATAACCATCTTTATCAAAATTATTTTTACCTGTTATATCGGTAGCAGAAGAAAAACCAGTAGCAGCTTCATTACCAAAGCCCACTGCATAATTTAATTTGCCTAGGCTTTTACTATGCTGTAAGTTTATTTTTCGGGTACCATAGGATCCTGTACTAAAATCGCCTGAAATACTTGGGATAGATTTATTTTTAGTAATAATATTTATAACACCTCCAATAGCATCAGAGCCATACAAAGTACTTTGCGCCCCTTTTAAAATTTCAATACGCTCAATTAAATTTAAGGGCACTAAGTTTAAATCAAATTCATTACTAATCATGGAAGGGTCGCCCACAGGCATTCCATCAATTAATATTAAGGTACGACCACTGGAAGCGCCTCGCATATATATACTAGGCACTGTTCCTGCATTGCTTAAACTTCCTGGCAAATACAGTCCTGCTTGTTCATTTAAAATTTGCGCAACAGTTCTACCGGCATTGGCTTGAAGGGTAGCAGCATTAATAACAGTAACAACTTTACCAGTACTGCTTTGTTTTTGTTCTAGTTTGTTAGCAGTCACAATAACTTCTTCTAAACTAATAGAACTGTCCACTCTTTTAATCAGTGGGTCTTTTAAAATAGCAGAATTTTCTTTTTGCCCAAAGGCAAGGGTGGTGGCGATAAGGCACACCGAGAGCGTGATTAATTTTTTGCTCATTGTTTTGTTTTTCATTTACTGAGTGAACAATGAGCTTCCTGGAGAAAGAGAACCATAATTGATTAAGGAGGATAAAATACCCTGCACATAATTTTTTACAATCCCTGCTTTTTACCCGAAAGCTGTTGATTTTTTAAACTAGGCAGGTCTTCTGGCTTGTTCTTCTAGGATGCGTCCTTCCCAAATTGCTTCAGTGGACTTTTGCATCAATTGCTTTTAAGCAACGAACTCACAGCTACGGGAATAGCCCCCGATTTTAACGGGATTCCCTTTTAATCATTTGCATGAACCTAATTCTGAATCAAATTTAGCATTAATATATCCCTCTGTATTTTTAATTACTAACGGCTTGTTGAAAACTAGCTCATTTTTATTATATTTATAATTCATTGACTAGATATGAAAGAAAAGCAAGGCATTAATTTTTTTAGCTTAACCATGATTGTGGTGAGTTTAGTCATTGGCATGGGTATTTTTAAAACCCCTGCCACCATTGCTGCTAAATCGGGCACCCCACTTATATTTTTTAGCGCCTGGTTAATTGGAGGGCTTATTGCTTTATTTGGAGCCCTTACTTATGCTGAAATTGGACAAAGACTTCCAGTGATGGGTGGCTATTATAAAGTATTTGCGCATTGTTATCATCCGGGGGTTGGTTTTACCATTAACGTACTTATTTTAATTAGCAATGCAGCATCTCTTGCGGTAGTGGCATTAATTGGCGCCGACTATGTAAGTGATCTATTATTTGGACAACCTTCTGGTACTTTATTTAATATTATAGTGGCCTCTGCTTCTGTGGGGCTTTTTTATATTGTTAATTTACTGGGATTAAAGACAAGTAGTCGTACACAGAATATTTTAATGGTGGTAAAAATTTCTTTAATTGTACTTTTAATTTCTTCTTTATTCAAAGGAGTTACGGTTCCTCCACATGGAATTAATGAAGGAAAAATTTATACTTATGATGGAACCAACGGGGCTTTACTCTTACTAGTAAGTTTAGTCTCTGTGTTTTTTACTTATGGTGGCTATCAACAAACTATCAATTTTGGATCGGAAGTAAAATCGGCCAAGACCATGCAAAGAGGAATTGTAGTTGGAATTCTGGTAGTGCTATTTTTATATTTAGCCATTAACTATACTTATATAAAAGTCATTGGTTTTGACCAGATGAAAAATGCCAATGCCATTGGTTCTTTATTATTTGAAGCTTGGTTTGGAAAATTTGGTGCCAAGGTTTTTGATTTTGCCATGGTGCTAAGTGTGCTTGCCTATGTGAATGTAATATTAATGAGTAACCCTCGTGTAATGTTTGCCATGAGTGAGGATAAAGTACTACCTGCCATCTTTCAAAAGAAACATCCTAAAACCGAAGCCCTTGTGCCTGGCTTAACTGTGTTTGCAATCGCAACAATTCTTGTTACTTTTTTTGGTAAGGGGGTAGATGATGTGCTTAGTTTTAGTATTTTTTTAGACTGTATGGGTATGAGTACCTCAGCAGCTACTTTATTAATTCTAAGAAGAAAAAAACAAGGCAATTTGGCAGTGACTGGAGCTTTAAGAAAATGGACACCTATTTTCTGTGTGGTATTTGTGCTATCCTATGCCTTGGTGGCTTGCGCGGTGGTCATTGATAAACCTTATTCAGCATTAACAGCCGTAATTTTATTATGTATTGTTTTGGTATTATATAGAATCTTTTACTACAAGCCTTCTACATAATCTAAGGGGGCATTCCTAGCGCTTAAGCCCCATTTAGGAGGCATCTTCCCTTTAATTATGCATAAAAAAGCTAATCTATAGCCTTTTATCGTTACTAATGGCTGTTCAGCGCTTGCCTTTTCCGTCTGTCTAAAAATTACTCAACAAGCCCTTTATGTAGTATTTTTGTACTGTAAAAAGAGTTCTAACAATACATTACATGAAATACATAATAACAATAAGCTTATTTTTCTCTTCCATTAGCTTGATGGCACAAGAACCTGCAAAGTGGGATCTTAGATCTTGTGTGGAGTATGCCATTCAACATAATATCTCCGTGCAGCAAGCAGATGTGCAGGCAAGACTAGCCAAACTTCAGGCCGATTTAGCCAAGTCTAACAGGCTTCCCACTGTTAGTGGTTCCAGTGGTATGGGTTTAAGGCTAGGTCGTTCTATTGACCCTACTACCAATGGTTTCTCTAATACTCAATTTTTGTACAACAATTTTGGAGTGAATGGAGGCGTGCAATTATTTAATGCAGGCAGGTTAAAAAATAATGCAGAAGCAAGTAGTTTAAGTTGGTATGCAAGCGAAACCGACAAACAAACTATTGCCAATGATATTTCATTGAATGTGGCTACTTTTTATTTACAAATATTATCGGCCATTGAACAAACTGAAATTGCTAAAATTCAAATACAACAAACAAAGGAACAGTTAGCGGCTACTTCTAAAAGAGTAGAAGTAGGCTTACTACCTGAATTAAATTTATTAGAATTAGAAACACAATTAGCGAATGATAGCAGTAGTTATATCACTGCCATTTCTAATGTGCAACAAGGCAAGTTAAATTTAATGGCCTTATTGAATTTAGACGCCTCTAAGAATTTCGATATTGTGGCGCAACCGGTGGATCAAATTAAAATGCAATCCTTCGCGGATTTACAACCCGATTATGTATTTAATTTTGCTTCTCAAAACTTACCCAATGTAAAAGCAGCCGCATTAAGAGTGAAGGCCGCACAAAAAAATACCTTGGTAGCAAAGGCAAGTTTTTATCCTACTATTAGTTTTGGATACAACTTAACATCTAATTTTTCTAATCAATTCAATTATATAAGTGGGTACGAGATGAATGGTTTTACTACCCCCACTGCTGCTTCGCCATTTGTAAGTGTAAATAATGCTAAATATTTTGTTCAATCACCTATTTACACACCTATTTCTTCAACCCGCAATTGGAGCTCCGTTTGGAATGGATGGAATACACAAGTAGGCAATAACTTTGGTCAAAGCGTGGGCTTGCAAATGTCTATTCCTATTTTCAATGGTAATCAATCTAAAATTGCCTTCAAGCAATCTAAATTGAATTTGCAAAGTGTAACCTTACAAGAAGAAAATACACAAAGAAAATTAAAGCAAGATATTTACGCAGCCTATACCAACGCAGTAGTTTCCTTTAATAAATTGAATGCCACTCAGAAAGCATTGAACGCTGCTGAAAAAACCTACCAATTTGCAAGTAAAAGGTATGAATTGGGTTTACTAGGCACCATTGAATTATTAAATAATCAAAATAACTACCTAAAAGCTAAAGTAAATTTTAAAACAGCTCAGTACGAGTATGTATTTAGAATTAAATTATTGGAGTTTTATAAAGGAGAAGCATTAACATTATAAGAAAAAATATAAGCAGTAAAAAATAAATACAATGAATAAGAAAGTAATTTGGATAAGCGTTTCAGTAGTAGCCGTAATAGCGCTTTTGGTAGGGCTTAAAAAAGCAGGCGTTATTGGCAAGGTCGATGGTACTGAAGTAACTACTGAAAAAGTACAATTAAGAACTATTACCGAGTCGGTGAATGCAAGCGGTAAAGTATATCCTGAAGTAGAAGTAAAAGTAAGTCCAGATATCTCTGGTGAGATTGTAAACTTATTTGTTGAAGAAGGAGACAAAGTAACTAAAGGACAAGTACTGGCTAAAATTTATGCCGATATTTATTCTTCACAAAGAGACCAAGTAACTGCTAGTGTAAACCAAGTAAAAGCGCAATACGAGAACGTGAAAGCGGCCTTAAGTGGTTTAAAAACAGCTTACGACAATAGTAAGGCTACCAACGAACGTTATAAAAAATTATTTGCCGACAAAATTGTTTCAAGATCTGAATACGAGCAAACAGAACAAGCATTTCGTTCAGCAGAGTCTTCTTATAATTCAGCGAAAGAGTCTATTAAAAGTGGAGAAGCGCAAATTCAAGGGGTGAGAGCGCAATTGGCAAGAGCTGAAAAAGATTTAGCCCGTACTATTATTACTTGTCCAATGGATGGTATTATTAGTTTAATGAATGTAAAAAAAGGGGAGCGTGTGGTAGGTACTGCTCAAATGACGGGTACTGAAATGATGCGTGTGGCCGATATGAAAAGCATTGAAGTAAGAGTAGATGTGGGAGAGAATGATATTACAAAAGTTAAATTAGGCGATACTGCTTTAGTAGAAGTGGATGCCTATAATAATAGAAAGTTTAAAGGCATAGTCTATAAAATTGCCAACCCTATTACCTCTACTGCAAATACAGCAAGTTCTTCTGCTGAAGTAGCCAATTATAAAGTACATATTAGATTACTTGCAGAAAGCTATACCGATTTAGTAAAGGATAATAATATTTTTCCTTTCAGACCAGGTATGACGGCAAGTGCGGATATACAAACAAAATCAAAACTAAATGTAGTAACTGTTCCATTGAATGCAGTGACCACAAGAGATAAAGACGGACAAGGCAAGGATACTAAGGTAGGTGCTGTGAAAACAGACGACAAAGCCCCTGCGAATGCTGGGAAAGAGGAAGAATTATCGGAAGTGGTTTTTGTTCTAGGCAAAGACAATAAAGTGAAGATGGTGAAAGTGAAAACAGATATTCAGGATCTTAATTTTATTGAAATCATTGGATTGAAGGTGGGAGATGAAGTTATTACGGGTCCTTATAGTATCGTAAGCAAGACCTTAAAAGACGGAACCCTTGTAAAAGTAGTGACCAAGGAGAAGCTTTTTGAAGAAAAGAAATAAAGAGCAGATTAGCTTTAGATAAATACTTTAAAAAGGGGTGCATTTCAAATATGTACCCCTTTTTTATTTGTTTCGTATGTTTGTAGTATGGGAAATAATCGTATAGGTATTATGGGTAGTGGAAGTTGGGCTACTGCAATTGCTAAAATTGTTACAGATAATGGTTATCCTATTACCTGGTGGGTGCGCCAACAGTCCAATATTGACTACTTTACCAAGAGGCACCATAACCCTCATTATTTAAGAAATACTTATTTCGATATTGCTAAAATTAATTTTACAGCTAGTATTCAGGACTTGGTGGATGAGTCCGATATTATAATTATAGCAGTGCCTTCTATACATATTGCCTCAGCCTTGGCAAGTATTGATCCAAGTACTTTACAAAATAAAAAAATAATTTCTGCAGTGAAAGGGGTTATCCCAAAATATAATATTTTATTGAATGAGTATTTAGCAAAACAGTTTAATGTATCCTTAGAAAATTATTTTACTTTATTGGGACCTAGCCATGCAGAAGAAGTAGCTGCTGAACAACTTTCATATTTAACCTTTTCGGGTGTAGATACAAAGGAAACAGAACAAATTGCTTCCTTCTTTGCCACTGAATATATTAATACAAGAATTAATAATGATGTTTTAGGGGTGCAATATGCAGCGGTGGCTAAAAATATTTATGCACTAGGTGCAGGCATTGCCCATGGTTTAGAATACGGAGATAATTTTTTAAGTGTATTTATTGCCAATGCTGCCAACGAAATGGACTGTTTACTTTCTGCTCTTATGCAATCAAATAATAAAGAGCTTGAAAAAACGAATCATACCGCCTCAGTATACTTAGGTGATTTATTAGTGACCTGTTATTCCTTACACAGCCGAAATAGAACTTTTGGAAATATGATAGGTAAAGGGTATTCTGTACGTGCTGCAGAATTAGAATTGAATATGGTGGCGGAAGGATATAATGCATGTAAATGTATTATGGCAATGAAAGACACCATTCAAGTAGATTTACCCATTATAAAAGCAGTCTATCAAATTTTATGGGAAGGTCATGACCCAGCTGCTAGTTTTAAAGAAATTGAAAAAATATTAGTTTAGTATTATTTGATGTTGTTGGTTGGCATAACTATTCATAGGTAGCTCTACTATTCATTTACACAGAAAAAATCACTGGCAATGCCGTCAGCAAAAAACTTAGCTTTTTTAGTAAGTGCAAATCCTGTAACAGTAGCAGCAAGTTGATTGAGCGCCAGATACTTTGGAACAATGGATAAAACCGATTGTAAGTATTTTTGTCCAAAAACATTTTTTATATAATCAGTAGAAAAGCCTTCGCTTTTCCTCAGCGAAATCATCATATACTCATTAAATTTCTGATCAAGACTTAAGTTTTCTAGTTCAAAAGGAACTAGATTATTTTTAATAGATTGAAAATAAAGGGCGTTATTGGCAATATTCCATTGTCTCTGGGCTCCATTATATGAATGCGCTGCTGGGCCCAATCCTAAATAAGGCACTTGATTCCAATAATTACTATTGTGCTTGCTTCTTGCACCCGGCATCGCAAAATTAGAAATTTCGTAGTGCTCAAACCCCGCGGCTGTTAAGGCGTCCATAATTATTTCAAATTGCCTTGCTTGCTTTGAAGTATCAATATCTTCTATTTGTTTTTTGGCAATCATTGAAAATAAAGCTGTTTTTTCTTCTACCGTTAATGCATAGCAAGAAATATGGTTTACTTTATATTGAATTAATGTTGCTATATCGGCCATTAAATTTTCATCGGATAAATGTGGGGTGCCATAAATTAAATCGGCACTGATATCTTTAAATCCAGCAGCCTGCATTATTTTAATAGCTTGATGAGACTGTTCAACTGTATGTGCTCTATTCATCCAGGCAAGGGAGGCTGCTTGAAAACTTTGAACACCCATGCTGAGTCTGTTTATGCCTAAAGACAACCAATCGGCAGCAAGGGATGGGTTAATATCATCGGGGTTGGCTTCAATGGTAAATTCAAAATGAGGGGCTAAATTAAAATTTACTTTAAGTGCTTGAACAATCATTTCTAATTCGGCCTTCTTTAATAAAGAGGGTGTACCACCTCCAAAGTAGAGCGTTTCAATAGGAGCTGTTAGATAATTTTTTTGAAGCTTTATTTCTGCTACTAGGGCATGGGTAAATTCTTGAATATGCTGGGTTTGTGTAGAGAAATGAAAATTACAATAGTGACAGGCTTTTTTGCAAAAAGGAATATGAATGTAGATGCCTGCCATGGTGAACGTTATCTAACAAAGCTAGTTATTAGTTACTAATTATGCATCAGGATACTTATTTTTGCAGTAGATGATTTTAAATCTCCATAAAGCTTTTTTTATAGTAGTGTGTACGCTAGTAGCTTGCTCACTCACTCTCAATGTGTATGCGCAAAAACCCATTGCTTTATCCATTAAAGATACCAATCAAATAGGAGTTGACTCCTTGGTTAAAAAAGACAGCTTAATGATTAAGCATATTCCCGTGCTGCCCTATACCTATCAAAAGACAGATGCTTGGTTTATGCAAGAAGAATTAGAGGCAAACGGAGATTCCCTACTAAATAATATAAAAACGTATAAGGCTTATTATAGTAATAAAAGAAATGCCTTTAAATTATATTCTCAAAATGCACTAAATAATAGAGCTGCTCAAATAATTTATAAAATTGAACAGCGTTACGCCTTATCAGATAAAGATGCCTTATTTTATTTATTGGTGGGTATGATACTTATATATGGGTTTGTGAATAATATGTATCCGCAATATTTTCAAAAATTATTTAGTCAATTTAGACAGTCCTCTATGCGTATGATGCAAAATAGAGAACAATTACTGCAAAATAATTTTGCTTCTTTACTTTTAAATCTATGTTTTATTTTAAGTTTTTCTTTAATGTCCTCCTTGCTTATTTATAATAGACACTTGTTGCCTATTTCTTTTTGGCTTGTCTATTTATATATTTGTCTTTTCTTTACAAGTTTATACCTTGGGAAATATATTTGTTTAGAAATAGCAGGTGCTATATTTAGTACGAAAGAATTAGTAAAGACCTATGTTTTCGTAGTGTTTATGATTAATAAGGTGCTAGGCATACTGCTGTTGCCCTTTATTCTTATATTAGCATTTGCAAAGCCCGTTTATTTTCCAGCGGCTATTATAGGGGCTGGAGGCCTTTCTGTACTACTTTTTCTATATCGATATTTATTTTCTCTTACCTCCGTAAGAAACAAATTACATATATCCTCCTTTCATTTTTTTCTTTACCTTTGTGCATTCGAAATACTGCCACTGATGATTTTGTACAAACTAGTACTGCAGTATTTTGGCGGAACTTATTAATAGTAGAATTATAAAAATGGCTATAAAAAAAATACTTGTTTCGCAAGCACGTCCAGAAAGCGAAAAATCGCCTTATTTCGATTTGGAAAAAAAGCATAAAGTATCGCTTCACTTTCATCCCTTGATTCAGTTAGTGCCCATTGCCGCCAAAGATTTCAGAAAAAATAAAATTGACATAGCTGTTTTTACAGCAGTCGTTTTCACTAGCAAACATGCTATTGACCATTTTTTTAGAACTTGTGATGAATTAAAAGTAAGTATCAATCAGGATACAAAATATTTCTGCGTCACCGAGTCGGTGGCACTTTATTTACAGAAATTTATCATGTACCGTAAAAGAAAAGTATTTTTTGGTGCAGACGGCACTAATAAAAAATTATTCGATGTTTTAAACAAACATAAGGCTAATGAAAACTTCTTATATGTATGTAGCGAAAACCAACAAGACAATGAAATTGTGAATTGGTTAAAAGACCATGAATGCAAATTCAATTTGGGCTATATGTATAGAACGGAGTTTAGTGATATTAAAAAAGTATTTGATGAACATAGTTTTGATATAATTTGTTTATTCACGCCAAGTGGTTTAAAAAGCTTGTTTCAGAACATGCCTAAGTTTAAACAAAATGGAACAGCCATTGGGGCATTCGGTTCTAGTACCTGCAAAGCAGTGGAAGAGGCAGGACTTGAATTGCATATTAAAGTACCTAGTCCTCAAACGCCTAGTATGATTGCAGGCTTGGAACAATTTCTTTCCTCTAATAGTAAAAAGAAATAAATAAATTGCATTCAAATGAATGCAAATCCAAAGCACACTAATAGTCTTATACACGAGACCAGTCCTTATTTATTGCAACACGCTCATAATCCAGTTCATTGGGAACCCTGGTCTGAACAGGTGTTGGCGTTAGCGATTGAAAAAAATCAGCCCATTTTATTAAGTATTGGTTATGCAGCCTGCCATTGGTGTCATGTGATGGAAAGAGAAAGTTTCGAAGACGAGACCGTGGCTGCCTTTATGAATGCTCATTTTATTTGTATAAAAGTAGATAGAGAGGAAAGGCCCGATATTGATCATATTTATATGGACGCCTTACAAGCCATGACAGGTTCAGGGGGCTGGCCTTTAAATATTTTTTTATTACCTAATGGAAAACCATTTTATGGAGGCACTTATTTTCCTCCTGTAGCCATGCCGCAAAGAGCTTCTTGGATGGATGTTTTACAGGGCGTCAAAAATGCATTTGAAAATAATTATGAAAAATTGGTAGAACAAGCGAATGAACTCACCCAACATATTGTAAGAAATGTGGTTGTACCTGTGAATACGGAAGAACCGCTGGCAACCAAGGAAGAGGTTGACATTATTGCAGGGCGTATTTTACAACAAGCCGATACCCAGTGGGGTGGATTTGGTAATGCGCCTAAGTTTCCACAAACCTTTGTTTTGCAAATGCTTTTTAGAAATTATGATTTGAATAAACATGAAGCTTCACTCGTGCATGCCATACGCTCTATTGATAAAATGATACAAGGAGGTATCTATGATCATTTAGCAGGAGGTTTTGCAAGATATAGTACCGATGCGCAGTGGCAGGCGCCCCATTTTGAAAAAATGTTATATGATAATGCTTTGTTGATTAGTGTAATAGCAGAGGCTTATCAAATCACGCAAAAGCAGTCTTATAAAAAAGTAATTGATCAAACCATTCATTTTTTACATAGTGAATTATGCAATGAGCAAGGCGCTTATTATGCAGCCCTAGATGCAGACAGTGAAGGGGTAGAAGGTAAATTTTATACCTGGTCTTATGCTGAAATAAAAACATTAATAGACGAATCTATTTTTGAAAATTTTTGTAAATACTATCAAATTACAGAAGCAGGTAATTGGGAGCATACCAATATTTTATGGACTTTGGATGCGATGGAGCTGGGCATGCAGGATGGTTTTGAAAAAGCAAGAGCAACACTCTTGGAAGCAAGGGCCAAAAAAATTAGACCAGCGCTTGATTATAAAATAATTTTATCTTGGAATAATTTAATGATTATTGGACTTTGTAAAGCCTATGAAGCTTTAGGCAATATAGCGTATAAGCAAAAGGCAATGGATACAATGCGTTGGATAGAAGAAAATATGTACAATGAAAAAGAAAATTATTTTTATCATACAAATACAAAGGGAGTCAATAAATCCTTTGCATTTTTAGATGATTATGCAAGTTTAATTCAAGCTTATATTCATTTGCAAGAAATTACAGGCGATGTTACTTATTTAGAAAAAGCAAAAAATTGGATGCACTATGTGCAAGCACATTTTATTGCAGAAGATGCACTTTTTTATTATTACACCCCACACTATCAAAAAGATATTATTGTAAGAAAAAAAGAAACCTATGATGGGGCGCAACCAAGTGGCAATTCAATGATTTGCTCCAATTTATATTATTTAGGCACCCTATTAGAAAATGATCAGTGGATAAGTCAGGCGGAACAAATGATCAGGTCGATGCGTAAACTTATATTGCAATATCCATCAGCCTATAGCTATTGGGCTCAAAGTTTTTTCATGATGACTGAGGGGTATCAATCCCTGGTGGCAGTGGGCCCGACAGTTAGAACAGATATTGAAAAACTAATTTCTAGGTTTTTGCCTCAGAAAATGCTTCTTTTTATTGATAGACATTTCTCTGCTATACCCATGTCTTTATCGAAGAAAAGTAATGATAATCAGTACTTTATATGTAAGAATAAAACATGCTATGCGCCTGTATCAAGTTTAAACGAATTTTTAGCAAAAATCTAACAACTAATGTTTTAATTTGCATTTCCTATTTATGCAGTGAGAATCAATACTTTCTGCTAAAAAAAAGTCCTAATTTTTTTGTTAAAAATGAAATTTAATTGAAAAAAATTCGTTCTTTAGGAGATAAGAACCGGTAAAAATAAAATATGATTACAAGATTGAAGAAACTGCCTTTAAAACTACCCTTGGTATTAGTTATAATTATACTAGGTTCTATCAGTATATTATCATTTAAACCTACTAAGTTTCGTTCCGACCCTAACATGATTTCAATACCAGGAGGCTCTTTTTATTTGGGACCTAGCGATGAGCAGATAGATATGGCCATGGTCAATAGAAAAAAATTAGTATCTATTTCAAGTTTTTGGATGGACCGTACGGAAGTAACCAATCAGCAATATCGAAAATTTGTAAAATATGTAGCCGATTCTCTTAAATACTTAGCCGTATATGGAGGGGGTGTGAATCAAGCAGAAGATACAGTGAAAGTGGATTGGAATAGAGCCTTAAAAATTAATACCAACAGCAAGGCTGTCATAGAAAAATTAAATGAACTTTTGTTAAGCCCTGATAATCGTATTAAGGGTAAAATAGAAATAGATCCTACTAAATTAATTTACAGGTATTCTTACGTTGATTTAAAAGCAGCTGCAAAAGCCTCTAAAGGATTAGAACAACCCTTGAGTAATTTTTTAGTTTCTCAAACAGAAGCCATTTATCCCGATTCACTAGTTTGGATGAGAGACTTCTCTTATTCCTATAACGAACCTTTTACACGTTTATACTTTTCACATCCATCTTATAATGAATATCCGGTGGTAGGGGTTACTTGGAAGCAAGCAGTGGCTTTCTGTCATTGGAGAACTAATAATAGTAATTTTTATTTAGACAAAGGAAATAAGAGAGACGAAAAAATTGATGGCATTTATCGTTTACCCACAGAGGCAGAGTGGGAATATGCTGCAAGAGGCAATTCCAAAACCAATAATATGTATCCATGGGGTTCTCCTTATACAAGAACCAAAGAAGGCAGATTACTCGCTAATTTTAAACCAGGAAGAGGCGATTATTTTGGAGGTGATGCGAAGAACGATAATATCTATACCACTAAAGTCCAATCTTTCCCAGAAAATGGCTTTAAACTATATGATATGGCAGGTAATGTAGCCGAATGGACAAGCTCTGTGTATTATGAGGGTGGATATAATTTTATGGGTGATTTCAGCCCAGACTTACAATACAATGCCAAGGAGGAGGATCCTAATTCTATGAAAAGAAAAGTAGTAAGAGGAGGTTCTTGGAAAGACATCGCTTACAATATTCAAGTAAGTACTAGAAATTATGAATACCAAGACACCGCTAAATCCTATATTGGATTTAGATGTGTATTGTCAATGGCGCCAAGAATTAATTAAAAATCAGTTCTAATTATAATTATCATTTTATAATCATCATTTCGAATTAAATAGTATTATATAAAATTTATAAATTTTTCAAATGTCAAATTCTATTTCTCCTAAAACCAATAAGATCATTAACGTAGTTTTCTCTTTAGGAGCTGCGGTAGTTATTATAGCCACATTGGCAAAAATCTTACATCTATCTTGGGCCGATTATGCCTTAATAGTTGGTTTCATTACAGAAGCCGTAATTTTTACTATCTACGCTTTCTTGCCTCCGCCAGAAGTAGGAGATGCAACGCATGCTGCACAAACAGGTGCAGTGGATTCTGTCATGGCGCATTTGGAAGCAGCCAAATTAGATGGTGCTGCTTTTGAAAAATTAAGCAATAGTTTTCAGCGTTTAAACGATACTGCTATGTATTTGGGCGATTTAGCAGATATGTCAAAAGCGAGTAAAGATTTTACACATAATACCAAGGATGCAGCCATTGCTTTAGGTTCTATCAAAGATGCGGCAGGAGTGGTTTCCAATAATTTAGGAAGTTTTGCATCGGCTACCGATGGCGTTAAAAACTTAAATGAGCAGTTTGCTATGATGAGTAAAAGCATGGAAGCTATGAATACCTATTATGCTAAGTTGACTGAAGCTTCTAATGCTATGTCAAGTTCTGCAGACGATGCTATTAGAGCTAAAGAGCAAATTGCATTATTAGCTGACAACCTTACTCAATTAAACAAAGTGTATGGCAATATGATTATTGCAATGCAAGGACGTTAATTTAATTATTCAAATATTCATTTTTTAAAATCTAGTATACATGTCATTACCTAAGGAGCCAAGGCAGAAGATGATAAACATTATGTATTTAGTGTTAACTGCGTTGTTGGCATTAAATGTATCTAGTGAAATTCTCAATGCATTTAAAACAATCGAGCAAAGTTTAAATAGTGCAAGTACTATTATTGAAAGAAAAAATGCAGATATTTATAAATCTTTGAAGACAAAAATGTCGGATCCTAAATCGGCAGAAAAGGCAGCTATTTGGGCACCTAAGGCAGAAAAAGCCCATGCCTTTGCTGACGCAATATATACTTATGTAGAATCATTAAAACATGATTTAAAAGTAGAATCTGGTTTAAAAGTTAAAGACGGAAAAGAAGAATATAAAGAAGACAATTTAGATGCCACTTCAAGATTATTTTTAAACAATAAATCGGGCGAGTCAAAAGGGAAGGAGTTATACAATAAATTAGTCCAATTTAGAGCCGATTTAGCCGCCATTGATCCAGCAATTGCAAAAGAAGTCATTCCTAATTTACCTTTAGACTTATCTATTCCTGCTACTTCAAGTATTGCTGGTAAAGACGATTGGGCTTATGCTTACTTTCATATGACGCCCAGTGTAGCGGCCATCACTATTTTAACAAAGTTTCAAAATGATATTCGTAATAGTGAAGCACAAGTAGCCGAATATTGTCATAAAGAAATTGGAGAAGTAGAATTAATTTATGATCAGTTTAATGCCTTTGCTGCTTCTAATTCTCAATACTTAATGCAAGGAGAAGAATTAATCATTACCGCAGGGGTGGGCGCATTTAGCAGTGCAGCAAAACCATCTATTTCAATTGATGGCGTGAATGTACCTATAACAGCAGATGGTTCTGCAATGTATAAAACAACTGCAGGTGCACCAGGTGCCAATATGAAAAGAGTAAGAATTTCTTTTTTAAAGCCTAATGGAGAAACGGCCATTGTAGAAAAAGATGTAAGGTATACAGTAGGTACACCAGCAGGTTTGGTGGTATCAACCGATAAAACAAGAGTATTTTATAAAGGCTTAGACAATCCATTAAGTGTAACAGGTGGAGGCGGCGCTGAAAAAATAAATGTAACAGTAGAAGGAACAGGTGCCACAGTAAGTAAGGCAGGCGCTGGTCAATATATAGTGAAGTGTACGCAACTTGGCAATGTAATAGTGAATGTGAATGATGGTAAATTATCTCAAAAAATTAATATACCCGTTAAGCGTGTTCCAGATCCAATAGCTATTATTGGTGGTAGTGCTGGAGGCAATATGACTGCTAATAAATTTAGAGTTCAACAAGGGGTTATTGCAGATCTAAGAGACTTTGTATTTGACGGTATAAAATTTAATGTCGTTTCATTTATCGTCATTGCTACTGGCAAAGGTTTTGATGAACCAGAAGTAGCCGAAGTCAATGGAGCTGCTTTTGCAGGGGGTGCACAGTCTTTAATAAGAAGATGTCAGCCAGGTTCGACTGTTACCATTGGTGAAATTAAGGTTACAGAGCCAGGAGGAGGCACTAGGAAATTAGATCAAACCATTACTTTTATCTTACAATAATTAAGCAAAAAAAATATTGCTGAATTTTGAAAAAAAGTAAAAAAATATAAGACATGAAAAAATTAATATTCCATAGTTGCCTACTAGTGTTAGCGTTTAGCATAGTAAGTACTGCTAATGCTCAGTTTAATTATAAGAAAAAAGGAGCAGCTGCTAAAGACACAGTAGCCAGTAAAACGCTCGATGCACCTGCAGTTACTGCAGCGCCCATTTCGAAAGTGGCCATTGATTCTAATATAAAATCGACTAAAACAATTGATACCACTATGGTGGGTGGGTTTAATGCGAATAATAAAAGAAGTTTAAGACCTAATTATGGATTTTTTTCTGAGAATAATAAAAGAAAAGCCAATCAACAAAGAACTCCCATGGCTTATGAAAATTTAAGAGAAGAGGACGCCTTGTTTAGTGAGTTTGTTTGGGAAGAAGTGGATGGCAGAGAAAAAATTAATCGTCCTTTTATTTACCAAGCCTATGATGATCTTGGGGATCAACGTTTTTTCGCTCTTTTATTAAGAGCTATTGAAAAAGACGGTGTCGTACCTTTTTCAGCAGAAGGGGGAGACGACCGTTTCACAAAACCATTGGGTATCGACGAAGTGAATGCCATGTTGAAAGGAAGTTTAGATACACAGTTAGTGCAAAATATTAATAATCCCAATGTATTTGATACCAGCATTATTTACAATACCAAACTAGCGCCTAATCCAGATTCCATTTATACATTCAGACTGAAAGAACAGTTTATTTTTGATAATAGAACTAGTAGAATGTATTGCAGAATTATTGGTATTGCTCCGGTGGCTACCATTGTGATTAATAATAAGCCTATTAAACGTACCTTATTTTGGATTTACTATCCAGAATTAAGAGCTACACTTGCTAAGAACGAAGTATATAATCCTAAAAATATTTCAAATAGAATTACTTGGGAAGAACTTTTTGAAAGCAGATACTTTAATGGATATGTTGTAAAGTCTACATTGGATAATTACAATGATAAAATGTTGAATGCTTTGTATAAAGATCCTACTAAAAGATTATTAGAAGGAGAAAAGATTAGACAAAGAATTTTCGATTACGAGCAAGACAGATGGGTGTATTAATCTGCACTTATTAATCCTTTATTATTCAAGCTCTCTTTTTTCAAATGCAGCCTTTAGTATTTGAGCTTTACTAGGGCCTATAATCTCTGAAAGTAATTCAAGCTTGGCTTCTTTTATTTTCTGTACCGATTTAAAATAAATCAATAATAAGTCCTTGGTCTTAGGTCCAATGCCTTCAATTTGATCTAAGCTGTTTTCAAGCGCTCCTTTAGACCTCTTGCTTCTATGAAACTGTATACCAAAGCGGTGTACTTCATCTCTTATATTTCTAATGAGTCGGTGTGCGTCTGACTGCCAGTTTAATTTCAGGGAGTCTATATCTCCTACAAAGAAAATTTCTTCTAAATTTTTAGCAAGTCCAACGGTAGTAACCTGCTGTTGAATACCTAACTCTGTTAAAGCTTCAATAGCGGCATTTAGTTGACCCTTACCACCATCTATTATAATGAGCTGAGGAAGTGCCTGTTTTTTTTCTATTACCGATTTATACCTTCTATACACCGATTCCTTCATGCTGGCAAAATCATTAATACCCACCACTGTTTTAATATTAAATTTACGGTAATCCGATTTACTAGGCTGCCCATTTTTAAAACAAATCATGGCCGATACAGGAAAGGCTCCTTGTATATTTGAGTTATCAAAACATTCTATATGAATAGGCAGTGCACCAAGATGCAGTTGGTCTTTAAGTTCTTGCAAAACTGTATCGTCTTTGATAGGGTTAACCTGTACTAGTTTTTGTTTATATTCCCAATCCTTTAAAGCATAGTCGGCATTTTTTTGAGACAAGGCTAAAAGTTGTTCTTTATCTCCTTGCAAGGGAATGGTATATTTAACGCCTGGTAATACATCTTCCAATTCAAAAGGCAGAATAATCTCTTTGGCCTCAGAGCTAAGATTCGTTCTAAAATAATGTATCGCAAAGGATAAAATAGTTTCTTTATTTTCTTCTAGAGGCACTGTTAAAGGCAATATATGTGTTTGTATAATTCTACCTTCTTGCACCATTAAATAACTCACATAGGCTTGGTCTTCATTATGTGCAATACTAAAAACATCTATGGGGTGTTGATGTTTTGTATAAACCACCGATTTAATTTTGTAGGTTTCTAGCTCTTCTATTTTTCTTTTGGTCAATCCTGCTTTTTCAAATTGCATAGCAGTGGCCTGCTCTTGCATTTTTGTTTGCAAAGTTTGAATGACGGGTTTGATATTACCTTTCAATAAATTTTGCACCTGCTCTATGGATTCATTATAGTCTATTGCTGATTGAAAATTTTGACAAGGTCCCAAACAGTTTCCTAAATGATATTCTAAACAAACTTTAAACTTACCTAATTCAATATTCTTTTTAGTAAGTGGAAGGGTACAGGTTCTTAAAGGAATGGTTTGTTTAATATGGTTCATTAATTCTCTTACGGCAAGTGCATGCGTAAAAGGGCCTATATAAGTGGAGCCATCTTTTATTTTTCTTCTTGTAATATATACCCTAGGGAAGGACTCATTTTTTATAATGATATAAGGATAGGTTTTATCATCCTTTAAATTAATATTATACTTGGGCTGATAATTTTTAATGAGTTCATTTTCCAGTATAAAGGCATCGTGCTCCGAGTTTACAATGGTAAATTGGATATCCTTAATTTTTTCAACCAGTTCAATTGTTTTTTGATTTTCTTGGGTGGCTAAGAAATAGGAACTCACCCTTTTTCTTAGGTCTTTAGCCTTGCCTACATATAATAAAGCGCCCTTCCCATCAAAATACTGATAGATACCCGGTTCATGGGGTATACTGGATTGAATTTCCTTAAACTGCTCTTTTTCCATATTAGCCGCTCTGATCAAAAAATACTATCTAATTAGCCATTCTTCTTTCTCCAATTTGTTGTCTCCACATGGCATAGTATAAGCCCTTCTCCAATAATAAGGAGTCATGGGTTCCTTTTTCTATCACCTGCCCTTTCTCTAATACATAAATTCTTGTGGCATGAATAATGGTAGACAACCTATGCGCAATCATAATAGTTATTTGTTCTCTTTCAGCTGATAGCTGTCTGATGGTATCGGTGATAGATTCTTCAGTAATACTATCTAATGAAGAAGTGGCTTCATCAAATATTAATAAATGAGGATGCCTTAATAAGGCCCTGGCAATAGATAGTCTTTGCTTTTCCCCTCCACTTAATTTCAAACCACCTTCTCCAATTAAAGTAGCTAGGCCATTGCCACCTTTGTCTAAAATATTGGTACAACTAGCCTTTGTAAGTGCAATTAGCATTTCTTCTTCTGTTGCCTTCGGAGCTACAAAGGCTAAGTTTTCTCTAATAGTGCCTGCAAATAATTGTGTGTCTTGAGTAACAAAACTAATTTGATTGCGAAGCCCCGTCATGTCAATATTTTTTGAATGCACATCATTGACTAAAATTTGTCCCTCTTGTGGCTCATATAATCCCACTAATAATTTTACCAAGGTACTTTTACCTGCTCCTGAAGGTCCCACAAAGGCAACGGTTTCACCCTTTTTTGCTTCAAAACTAATATTATCAATGGCTTTAAAATTAGCTGTTTGATGTTGAAAGCCTACTTGATTGAATGCTAAATGTTGTATATCTCCAATAGCAACGGGGTTGCTAGGGGTTTGTTCGATAGGCTTTTTCATTAAAGTATCGAAATTATTTAAAGAGGCTTCTGTTTCTCTATAGCTTAAAATAATACTTCCAATTTCTTGTAATGGACCAAATATAAAAAAGCTATAAAATTGCAAAGAAATTAATTGACCCACAGTTAGTATTTCTTTAAAAATGAGCCACATTAAAGTAAAAGTAATCACCTGTCTTAAAAAGTTCACCATGGTGCCTTGTATAAAACTCAAGGAGCGAACATTTTTTACTTTTTTTAATTCGAGTGCTAAAATTTTATAGGTATTATTATTTAATCTTTGAATTTCTTGTGTGGTTAAGCCTAAACTTTTAATTAATTCAATATTGCGTAAGCTTTCTGTGGTAGTACCTGCCAACGAAGTAGTTTCTTTGACAATTGTTTTTTGAATGACTTTTATTTGCTTACTTAACAAATTGGTAACATAGGCTATAAGGCTGGCACCCCCAATATAAATAGGAATAATGGACCAATGCAATCTGGTAGCATAAATAGACACAAAAATGACACTTACAATAATACCAAATAATACATTTACTACATAGCTAATAAACTTTTCACAATCGGCTCTTGCCTTGGTTAAGATAGAAAGGGTTTCTCCACTTCTTTGGTCCTCAAAGGCTTGATAAGGAAGTTGCATGGAATGCTTTAATCCATCAGTAAATAAGGCGGCACCAAATTTTTGAATAATTACATTCACTGTATAATCTTGAAAGGCCTTGGCTATCCTACTTACCATGGCAGTGCCCACTAATAGCAATAACATATTACTCACGCCCCTTAAAAAATCGGACTGTGTTCTGTGATGACCTGCTGCATCTACGATTGGATTTTTGGCAAATTCGTCAATTAGTTTACCAAAAATCATGGGGTCGAATAAGGAAAAGGTTTGGTTAATACCTGCTAATATAAAAGCGAGTAAAACAAGGCTTCTAAAGGGTTTAATGTATTGGAATAATATCTTCATAATGGGCTTTCTATTAAGTGATCAAAGGTAATAAATATAGGTGGCTTTTAGGCAAAAGGGGGGATTATCCACCTGCTGTTGAAAACTGTAGCTTCTACTAAAAGAGGCATTCAAATCTATTCACCTACATTAGAGTAGCCAATTAATTACCCAATCTGGTTCACCCTATAATATTCAACCTTTAATATGGACACTATGTTATGGAGAAAATTTAACGGAGAAAAAATAGTACTACCTATTAAAGAGGCCGTCAAACAAACTATCATTGCCGAGTCTGCAAAAAAGACAAAATTAAAAGTTTGTATTGGAACAGATAGTCAAGTAAAAGCCAATGTTACTGAATTTGCAACAGTGATTGTTTTTTTAAGAGAGCATAATGGAGGTTTCATGTATATCCATAATGATAAAACCACACAAAAATATCATCTAAAAGAAAGAATGTTATTGGAAGTGGCTAAAAGCATTGAAATTGCTTATGAGCTATGCGATTTATTTATAGAATATAATATTGAAATGGAAGTACATGCCGATATTAATACGAATCCGCAATTTAAAAGTAATGACGCTTTAAAAGAAGCCATGGGTTATATATTAGGAATGGGTTTTGCCTTTAAAGCCAAGCCGGAAGCTTTTGCAAGTAGTTGCTGTGCAGATAAAGCAGTGAATTAAAAATTGAATTATTAATAAGCTTAAAGCCCCTCTGCGTCTAATTTATTGTATTGGTCTATACAGGCAATCACTTCATCCACGCCCGTTCTTTTTTCTGCACTCGTTACAAAACCTTGTGGTAAAAAAGGAAGTATTTCGTTAAGCTTCTCAAAAAATGATTTTACATTTCTTGCTACCACACCTGGTTTTTCTTTGTCAGACTTAGTGAATATAATGGTGAAGGGAATTTCCCATTTGAATAATTGTTCTACAAATTCTAAATCAATTTTTTGGGGAGCATGTCTGCTATCAATTAAAACAAATACACGATTTAAGTTTTCTCTTTTTCTTAAATAGTTTTCTATCATTTGCTCCCATCTTCTTCTGCTACTTTGCGATACTTTGGCAAATCCATAACCGGGTAAATCTACAATATACCATTTGTCTTGTTTGCCCTTGGCAACACTGTTGCTTGTAATTTCAAAATGGTTAATAAGTTGGGTCTTTCCCGGTGTACCCGAAGTTTTAGCTAAATTTTTTTGTGCGCAAAGCGCATTTATAATAGAAGATTTACCCACATTACTTCTTCCAATAAAGGCATATTCCGGCGCTTTCAATGTGGGGCATTGATCAAAATTGGGACTAGAAATTAAATAAGTTGCTTTTACAATTTTCATACTAGGCTATCAGCAGAATAATTAGCTTTTAATGTATCCATACTATTTTAGCTGCTTATTCTTAATTAAATTTATATTTTGAGGCCCTAGGAAATTTTATATTGACCTTATAATTGTTTAAAGATAATATTAATTAACAATTTTCTTAAATTAATACATCACCGGTCATCTCAATAGGTATTTCTAATCCCATTACTTTTAAGATAGTAGGCGCTAGATCACCTAATTTTCCTGGTTTTATGCTGCCTTTCCACTGCTTGTCTATAATAAAGAAGGGCACTAAATTGAGTGAATGCGCTGTATTAGGGCTTCCATCTTCATTAATCATGTAATCGGCATTACCATGATCGGCTGTTAAAAATATAGTATAGTCATTTTCCAATCCTGCCTTTACAATTTTTTCAACGCAGGCATCTACTGTTTCCACTGCCTTTATTACTGCAGTAAATACGCCGGTATGCCCAACCATATCGGCATTGGCAAAATTTAAGCAAACAAAATCGGGGTTACCTGCTTTAATTTCCGGTAATAATTTATCAGTTAATTCAGCAGCACTCATTTCGGGTTGTAAATCATAAGTGGCAACTTTAGCAGAAGGGGCCATGATTCTTGTTTCTCCTTCAAAAGGTAATTCTCTTCCACCACTAAAGAAAAAAGTTACATGCGGATACTTCTCCGTCTCCGCAATTCTAATTTGTTTCTTATTATGTTTTGCTAAAACTTCGCCCAAGGTATTTTCTAAATTATCATTTTCAAAAATGACATTTATATTTTTAAAAGTCTCATTGTATTTTGTAATGGTGGTATAATGTAAGTCCAATTTTTTCATGCCAAAGTCTGGAAAATCCTTTTGGCTTAGTACTTCCGTAATTTCTCTACAACGATCGGTTCTAAAATTAAAGCAAAGCACTACATCGCCGTCTTTAATAGTAGCAATGGCTTTGCCTTTTTCTGTTAAGACGGTTGGTTTTATAAACTCATCTGTAATATTATCAGCATAGTTTGCTTTAATAGCATCCATGGCAGTAGTCGCTGTTGGCCCTTCTGCTTTCACTAATGCATTATAAGCTAGTTGAACTCTTTCCCATCTTTTATCACGGTCCATGGCGTAGTATCTACCACTTACCGTTGCTATTTTTCCTACTGATTTTTTTAAATGATTTTCAAGATCTTCTATATAGCTTAATCCACTTTTAGGATCGGTATCTCTTCCGTCGGTAAAGGCATGTATATAAACAGCACTTAATCCATTGGATTTACATACATCACAAATGGCTTTCAAATGACTGGTATGAGAATGCACCCCGCCATCGCTTACTAAACCTAATAAGTGTAAGGGTTTATTATTTTGTTTGGCATAATCGATGCTTGCTAATAAACTAGGGTTGCTAGCTAATTCTCCTGTTTTAATGGCTACATTAATTCTTTGTAATTCTTGGTATACAATACGTCCTGCCCCTAGGTTTAAATGACCTACTTCGCTATTACCCATTTGCCCATCGGGCAAGCCCACTGCTTCTCCGCAAGTAACAAGTGTAGTATTAGGGTAAGTCTTATATAAACTTGAAACGAAGGGTACACTTGCTTGATGTATAGCATCTGAAGCAGGTACAAGCCCCAAACCCCAACCATCCATGATTACTAAGATTACTTTTTTAAACATAATGGTTACTTTATTTTAGCCTTAACTTTGTTTTTATTAATTTGTACTACAAAGTTTCAAAATACTAGGCAGACTACAAACTTTATACTGTTATAATACCTGAAAAATGAACAAAAAAGGCAAATCAAATACCAATAGTCAAAATAGTTCCCCTTTAGTGTATAGCACTAATCCAGCTTATATGCTCCCAAAGGAAGAAGCATCCACCATTACACTATCGCCAGCAGAACAAGCATTAAGAATTATTTTAGAGACAAAACACAGAGCTGGAAAAACAGTGACCATTGTGTATGGTTTTGAAGGTACGCTTGATGCGATGAATGAATTAGGAAAAGCCTTAAAAAATTTTTGTGGTACAGGAGGTTCAGTGAAGGATGGAGAAATTATTATTCAAGGTGACCACCGTCAAAAAATATTCCAATACTTAAAACAAAAGGGATACCAAAAAGCGAAGCTCTAGTAATAAAGCTCTAGTAATAAAGCTCTAGTAATAAATCTCTAGTAATAAATTTCTAAGTTCAATTTTGTTTTTAATTCCTGCACCAAGGGATACATTGCTGCAATGCGTTCGTATTTTTGTTTGCTATTCAAACTTAAATGTAAAGGCACGTCTTCTTTTTCGCTTGCAGCTACTAGTATACTAAATTGAATGGCGCGGTTGTGAAAATGATCCCATATTCTTTCTAAAACATTCATACGTTCTTGTTCCACAAATTTTTGTGCCGTTAAAGCAGGAACAGTAATGGTGAAATGAGTTTCATTTTCGATATCAAGCTGCGCTAATTTAAAAGTACTGGCTGCAGAATGTTTTAAAGCTGTTTCTAAAGTAAGGGTGAAATCATCCCAGCATTTTCTTAAATCCTCTATGGTGAGTGGAATAGAATCGATGACTTCTTCAATCTTGTATTTTTCTCCGTATTTATTTTGAAGTACAGCGAGTAAATTTTTATTACTACCTTTTTCAGTAGGTGTCGTATTCGTTGGAATGCCTTTTTCTTCTTTGGATAATTGCGCTGCTGCTATTATGGGTTCAGCTGTTGCTGTTTTAGTTTCTGCTGCTCTAGGTTCCGCTGCTTGCACAGTTTTGGAAACAGCTACTCTTGAAACTACTGGCTGCTGTTCTATAATTAATTTGGCCTCCTTGGTGACTACTGAATTACTTAAAGGAATAATTTTCTTTAATCGAATAGGGTAATGGCTATCCACTAATTTTTTTTTTACAACTTGGCTGTCTTCCATGCTTAGTTCAATAGCTTGTTGTAAAAAATTGAGTTTGATAATGGCCATTTCTACATGCAGTCTTTTATTACGGGCCATTTTAAATTGTATCTCGGCTTCGTTTAATAAGTTAAGTGCACTTACTAAATAGGGGGTGCTAATTTCTTTGGCAACACTTATGTATTGTTCTCTCCATCCTTCAATCGATTCTAATAATTTGGCACTGGCTGGGTCCTTGCATACTAACAAATTTCTGATAAAGCTAGCAAGCCCGTATAAAACCATATCACCCTCAAAACCTTTTTGATTAATTTCATCATACAATAACATGGCCTGGGTGAGGTCTTGTTTAGTTAGGTAGTCTAGTAATTTAAAAAAGTAAGCCTCGTCTAAAATATTTAAATGCTCAAGTGTATTCTCGTAAGTTAAAGCCCCATTAGAAAAACTTACTATTTTATCTAAAATACTTAAGGCATCACGCATGCAACCTTCACTTTTTTGCGCAATCAATTGCAATGCATTTTTTTCAGCCTTGATATTTTCTTTGCCAATAATTTCTTCTAAATGTGCTACGGTATCATTGGAAGTAATACGTCTAAAATCAAAAATTTGACAACGACTTAAAATAGTGGGAAGAATTTTATGTTTTTCAGTAGTGGCTAAAATAAAAATGGCATAGGGCGGCGGCTCTTCTAATGTTTTTAGAAAGGCATTAAAGGCACTGGTACTTAACATGTGTACCTCATCTACTATATATACTTTGTATTTACCCGCTTGTGGTGCAAAGCGCACCTGTTCAACCAAGGTTCTGATATCATCTACTGAATTATTACTCGCCGCATCTAGTTCATGAATATTTAAACTAGCTCCTTTTTCAAAAGAAACACATGAGTCACATGTATTGCAGGCTTCTCCTTCCTTGGTGATACTTGTGCAGTTGATAGTCTTGGCTAAAATACGTGCGCAAGTTGTTTTACCCACCCCTCTTGGTCCACAAAACAAAAAGGCATGTGCCAAATGATTGTTTAAAATGGCATTTTTTAGAGTAGTAGTAATAGGCGCCTGTCCCACCACTGTATTAAAGTTTTGGGGCCTGTATTTTCTAGCTGAAACGACGAAATTATCCATAGTTGACGCGCAATATACACATTCAAAATCAAAAGTATTCACCGGGGAAATAAATCTTATCCCCTAATTGTTAAAGCCCCTTTTAGGTCCTTATTTTGCGCCCTTATTTTATGCTATAATCCATGGGCGGATGTCTTTCAAATGGGTGAACGCTTGGGTTAAAAATATGCCTGAAAGTGACCATCTGTCTGCTGGGTTGAGCGTCTAAGCTTTTATAAATATTCACCATTTTAGGATTCCAGTCTGCAGCCCAGCCCATTTCATAACCACTATATAGTTTTATTTTATCAAGCATAATATAGCAGCAATTAATTAAATAACTATCTATGCCCAAGGCCTGGTATTTAGGCACCACACCAAAAGCTAAACCTGTTAATTTATTATTGGTTCCTCTGAATTTCATCCAAAGCAAATGTAGTTTTTGAAACAGACCCAATTTCCCATTGAAATATTTAAAGTATTGATTCACATCTGGAATATTTATGAACATGGCAATGGGTTCTTGCTTATAATAAGCAAACCAAATTGCTCTTTCATCCATTACGGCTTTCAAAGTTTTAAATAGTTTTAATATTTGTTCTAGTGTAATGGCTTTTTCTTCCCCATGCTGTGCCCAAGCGCTATTATAAATATGCACAAAGTCCTTGGCAAATTTTTCTAAATTATTTTTATCTAAATGCAAAGCCGAATAATCGGGCTTGGCTTTAAATTTATTATAACGCTCTTCAAAACGGGGTGGAAGGGGTTCGCGTAAATCCTTTTGGTAATAATATTGGGTATAGTAATTCTGAAAACCATAATTGGTTATAAGCGTTTCGTAATAGCTTGGATTAAAAGACATGCCATACATGGGCTCGGTTTCAAATCCTTTTACCATTAGTCCCCACCATTTATCTCTATCTCCAAAATTAATAGGGCCATCCATAGCCTCCATGCCGTTTTCGCTTAACCATGCTTGGGCAGTTGAAAAAAGTAAATTAGCGGTAGCTTGATCATTAATGCTATCAAAAAAACCTACACAACCTACAGGAAATTCAGTGCCTTTATTTTTATAGCTCTCGTAATAAAAAGCTGCAATGCGCCCAATACAAATACCTTCTTCGTTTTGTGCTATCCACCTTTTAGCGTCTCCTTGTTTAAATAATTTATTATGGCTTCGATCAAATACTTGATTCACTTCATTATCTAAGGGGCGTATATAATGAGGATTGCTTTTATTCAAAGAAGCATTAATTAGAAGAAATTGTTTTTCTAAATGGGGAGTATTCACTTCAATAATGCTTGCAGCCATATTCATTGATTGAAATTAGAATTTTTTTAAGACACTTAGTGCAAATAAGGCAGCGGTTTCGGTTCTAAGCCGCGTAGGTCCTAAATGTATAGCCTGGTAATGATGTGCTATTGCTAATTCAATTTCTGCAGTAGAAAAATCGCCCTCAGGACCAATGAGTAAAAGACAGTCTGTGGAGGCCTCTATTTTTTTAATATCTAATTTATCGCTGGCCTCGCAATGTGCTATTAATTTCTGTACTTGTTTTTGATTTTGAATGGCCTCTTTAAATTTTACAGGTGTTCCTAATAAAGGCAGCCAAACCTGCTGACTTTGTATCATGGCCGATTGCAAAATATTTTGAAACCTATCCCATTTAAATTTTTCAAATAAGGTATGCTCACAAAGCAGGGGCATGATTTCGTAAACACCCATCTCTGTTGCTTTTTCTAAAAGCCATTCTAATCTTGTAAGATTTTTTAGTAGGCCAATGCCTAAAGTAATTTTTTGTGATGAAGCTGCAATAAATTTTTCTGATTGTATTTGAACAATTGTATTTTTTTTATGCGCACTTACAATAATGGCTTCAAATAAATAGCCAACGCCATTGGTAATATCTACTCTTTGATTTTCTTGCATTCTAAGTACTTGAACGCAATGCTTGCTGCTTATTTCGTTTAAGGTAAAACTAGTTTGACCTGCTACAATACTAGGCTCGTAAAAATAAGGTATCGACATAGCTTCGACTTATTTAAAACGGTTGGTCGTCATTAATGCCTTCATCAAATTCGCCTTCATTCATTTTACTTCCTTGAATAAAGAACTTACCGCCATCTGGTGCGCCACCACTATTTAAACTTGGTTGCAAAGGTTTGTAGTTGCTAGCTAGTCCTGGTATACCTGCATCACCTTCCCATTCTTCAAATCTTTGAATATCTAAATTCGCTCTTAGTTTAATTAAATCTAAACGACCATTTCTATGCTTGGCAATTCTAATATGCGTTTCCCCTTGTGTACTTTCTCCCATCTCATTACTCATTACCTCGTAGTATTCAGGACGGTAAATAAACATAACCATATCCGCATCTTGCTCAATGGCGCCCGATTCACGTAAATCACTCAACTGAGGCATCTTACTTTCTTTTCTAGTTTCAACCGCACGACTTAATTGAGAAAGTGCAATAATAGGAATATTTAATTCCTTTGCTAAAGCTTTTAAACTTCTTGAGATATTACTAATCTCTTGTTCACGGTTGGAGTTTCTATCACCCGAGCCACTCATTAATTGTAAGTAGTCAATGATGATCATTTTAACTTGGTGTTTGTTCACCAGTCTTCTTGCCTTCGCTCTAAATTCAAAAATATTTAATGCCGCGGTGTCGTCAATATAAATAGGTGCTTGTTCTAATTTTTTAATACCCTTGCTATGTAATTGTTGGTATTCGTACTCTTCTAATTTACCTCTTGAAATTTTTTCCATTTTAATTTCACTCTCTGCACTTAAAATACGTTGTACTAATTGAGATGCACTCATCTCTAAACTGAAAAATCCAACGGCCTGTGGTTTAGTAGGATGTAGTGCCGCATTACGCGCTAGGTTTAATGCGAAAGCTGTTTTACCTACTGAAGGACGGGCTGCTAAAATAATTAAATCGGTAGGTTGCCATCCGTAAGTAATTCTATCAAGTGCGGTGAAGCCACTAGGCACTCCCGATATCTCGTCTTTCTTAATTCTTAATTGATCGATACGCGTAACGGCATGTGCTAAGGCGTCTCCAATATCCACGAAATTTTTCTTCAAATAGTTATTGGTGATATTAAACATTTTTGTTTCGCTATCATCTAGTAAATCAAAAACATCGGTGCTATCTTCATAAGCGTTCGCAATCACTTCACCGCTAATTCTTATTAATTCTCTTTGAATAAATTTTTGTAAAACAATTCTACCATGGGCTTCAATGTTCGCAGTAGAAACAACCACATTGGTTAATTTAGAAACATAGTAAGCACCACCAATAATATCTAACTGCTCGCGCATTTTTAATTCTTCCACCATGGTGAGCATGTCAATAGGCATGTTCTTTTGTTGCAAGCCCTGCATAGCGCTAAAAATAAGTTGATGCGCTTCTACATAAAAACATTCTGGCTTTAATATTTCACTAATTGTATCAAATGCACTTTTGTCTAAGAGTATCGCACCTAGCACTGCTTCTTCTAATTCTCTTGCTTGTGGTGGAATCTTTCCATACATCATAGAACTAATATCTATATTGCTATTTTTTTTCTTTGTTCTGTTTGTATTTATACTCGGAATAGACATGTTGATTGATCAATTGTTTAGCGGTGAGATGCAAGTTTTCTTACTGCGAAAATCAAACCAAATTAGGACTTCAAGAAATTTAGTTTTGCAATAGGGTTGTACACAGGTCTTCGCCATCTGAAATCCACAAAAAAAGGGGGTTATTAACGGGTTTTGCACCTAGTTTTTAACTAAAAGCACTTAAAAATTAGTATTTTTGAAGCTATACCATAAAGTTGTTCTATGACGATTAGTTATCGCTGGCTGAGTGAATATTTACCGCATACGGTGAGTCCCGAAAAGTTATCCATTATTTTAACTTCTATTGGGCTTGAGGTGGAGTCATTAGAAAAATATGAAAACTTTAAAGGAGGCCTTGCTGGTTTGGTGGTAGGCGAGGTACTAGAAGTGGTAAAACATCCGGGTGCAGATAAATTAAAATTAACCAAGGTAAATATTGGTAAGGACCAACCCTTAAACATTGTTTGTGGCGCAAGCAATGTGGAGCAAGGACAAAAAGTAGTAGTGGCCACTATTGGTACCACCATTTATCCTAAAGGGGGAGAGCCCATTACTATGAAGCTTGCTAAAATTAGAGGAGAGCAAAGTGAAGGAATGATTTGTGCGGAAGATGAAATTGGTTTAAGTGATGATCATGGAGGTATTATTGTTTTAGATGCAAGTGTAAAAGCAGGCACGCTGGTTTCAACTATTTATGCATCTTATGAAGATTGGATTTATGAAATTGGTCTTACACCCAATAGAATGGATGCCATGAGTCATTATGGAGTAGCCAAGGATGTATGTGCTTATTTATCTTATCATGAATCACCGGTTTCGGCCATTAGCCCTTTTAAAAAGCAGGCTAGTAAAGATAAATCGGTGGCGCCTTTTAAAGTAAGTATTGAAGATACAGCAGCTTGTAAAAGATATAGTGGCCTTGTAATAGAAGGCGTTACAGTGAAAGAATCTCCTACTTGGTTAAAAAATAAATTACAAGCCATTGGTGTTCGTAGCATTAATAATATTGTAGACATTACGAATTATATTTTGCATGAAACAGGGCAACCCCTGCACGCTTTTGATGCAGCGGAGATAAAAGATAAAACCATTCTTGTAAAAAAATATCCAGCAGGCACTAAGTTCACTACACTTGATGGTGTGGAGAGGACATTAACTGCCAATGATTTAATGATTAGCGATACGCAGAAGCCTTTATGTATTGCAGGTGTATTTGGGGGCTTCCATTCTGGTGTAAAAGCTAGTACCACCAGTTTATTTTTAGAAAGTGCATTATTTGAAAATATACATATTAGAAAAACGTCGGTGCACCATGGTTTAAGAACCGATGCCGCTACTCGTTTTGAAAAAGGAGTAGCCATTGATGGCACAGTGCTTGTCTTAGAACATGCTGCTCAATTAATACAAGCATTAGCCGGTGGAAAATGTAGCGAACTGATTGATGTTTATCCTGCACCAGCTCCTAAAACGAAAGTGAACATAAGCTTTGCCTATTTAAAAAAATTAAGTGGCAAGGTTTATCCATCAGATAAAGTAAAAACCATTCTAACCAGTTTAGGTTTTGAAATTTTAAATCAAACAGCAGAAGGCTTGGAATTAGCCGTGCCTTATCATAAGCCAGATATTAGTATTGCTGCCGACATTGTGGAAGAAGTACTCAGAATTGATGGCCTGGATAATATTGCCATTCCTACTGTAATTACCATGAGTCCTGCTATTAACCCACTAGAGAAAAAAGAAAAGTTTAAAGATAAAATAGCACAATATTTAGTGGGCAGAGGTTTTACAGAAATATTAACCAACTCTATTACTAACAGTGCTTATTTTTCTGAAGAAGTTATTGCGCGTTCTGTAAAAATGTTGAATAATTTAACGGCAGAACTAGATCTCATGCGCCCCTCTATGTTAGAGACAGGACTTGAAACCATTGCTTATAATATTAATAGAAAAAATACGGCTATCTCCTTTTTTGAAATGGGAAAAGTATATGGCAAGTCGGGTAATGGTAAATATTATGAGTCGGAGCAATTGGCTATTTATATTTCAGGCAAACAAAATGCAGAGGGTTGGAGATCCAAGGCCTTGCCTGCCGATTTCTTTGTAGCTAAGGGTATGGCCACTGCAGTTTTTAAATTATTAGGACTTCCCCATGGTCAGTGGAAAAGCGCAGACCCAGGGCAAGTCAATTATATTATTGATAAAAAAACGGTTTGTGCTGTTGAAGTAATAGGCACCAAAAAATTACAAGCCTTTGGTATTAAGCAATCGGTTTTATACATTCAATTCGATTTAGCCAATTTACTTGCACTGTATCAAAGCCAACAAGTCATTTATCAGGAGGTTTCAAAGTATCCTTCAGTGGAGCGTGATATTGCCTTGGTACTTCCAAGTGCTACCGCCTATGCTGCCATTGAACAAAGTATTGCAGCTGTTAAATTAACAGCCCTTCAACAAAGCAGTGTTTTCGATATTTTTGAAAGTGAAAAATTGGGTGATCAGAAAAAATCGGTGGCCATTAATTTTGTATTTAATGCAGGCGATAAAACATTGACCGATGTAGAGATAGATGCGATGATGAAAAAATTGGTTCAAACTTTTGAAAAAAACCTAGAAGCAGAAATTAGAAAATAATTATTTTCAGTAAATCAAAATATAAGTATGGTGGACATTGCTACTTCATTAACTAATTTACAAGACAAATTGCAACTCTTATTAAAGCGTACAGCTTTAATAGAAAAAGAAAACTTGCAGTTAAAGGCAAGTCTTAACAAGGAGCAAAACCATGTAAAGGAATTAATGGACGAAGTGCAAGAGGGAAAGTCTAAAATAGCCGCTGCCATGGTGAATACGGCCAGCATGCAACCCACCGACAAGGCTGTCCTGATGAAAAAAGTAGATCATTATATTAAAGAAATAGATACTGCCATTAAAAATTTGAACCCTTAATTTATGTCAGACAACCAAGCTATCTCAGACAAACAAGAAGACTCTTTAATACCTGTTAATATTACCATTGCCGATAGGTCCTATCGTATAAAGCTAGCGGCCAAGGACGAGGAGGCGGTTCGTAAAACTGCAGCCCTTATAAACCAAAAAATGGTGGAATTTAAAAATGCCTATGCGGGCAAGGATATGCAGGACTATATTTCCATGGTTTTACTTTGGTTCACCACCGAGCAGCAGCAGACGGGTCAGAACCTCTATGAGCTAGAAGACATTCAAAATCAGATTGATGCGCTTACTAGTTCTATTGAAAAGGCGCTTTAAGCCACATAATTTGCCCCCTTCGACTCCATTCTTTCCATTATTTGATTATCTTCGTAGCGGAACCTTTGACGCATTATGAATAATCTAAATACGTCATCCTAGAGTTAAAGAAGAAACGAAGCTTGCTATAGGTGACTATCAATGATTTATAAATATAGGATTAATGTTTTAACCTCACTCACCATGAAGTTGTAACCTCATTAAGAACGAAAAAGGGGAGTATGCATTATTTACAAACAACAAGATTTAAACAATGGACCAGAACATATTATTCGTCATCATTGGAGGCGCTTCCCTACTCGGGGGCTTACTCGTAGGCAAATTTGTATTTGCCCGCAATACCAAAAAACAAGTTGAAGAAGCTGAAGCACAAGCTGCTAATATTTTAAAAGAAACCGAATTAAGAGCGGAGACGATTAAAAAAGAAAAGCAATTAGAAGCAAAAGAGCGTTTCGTGCAATTAAAGTCTGAATACGATCGTGACTTATTAGAAAAAAACAAAAAAATAGGCGAGGCGGAAAATAGAATTAAGCAAAAAGAACTTACCATTAATCAAAAAGAGGCCTCTATTGATAAACAAGTCAAAGACAACGATGTCATTAAAGAAAAATTAAACCGTGAGATTGACTTAATCAATGTAAAGCGCACTGAATTAGAGAAGCATCAAGAAGAGCATATTCGTCGTTTAGAAAAGATATCCAACCTAAGTGCAGAAGATGCCAAGCAACAATTAATTGAAAGTTTAAAGCATGAGGCGCAAACACAGGCCCTTGTTTTACAACAAGAAATTATTGAAGACGCGAAGCAGAAGGCGAATAAAGAAGCTAGAAAAATTATCATTCAATCTATTCAAAGAACGGCTGCAGAAGTTGCTATTGAAAATACAGTGACTGTATTTAATTTGGAGTCGGATGAAATGAAAGGTCAAATTATTGGAAGAGAGGGTCGTAATATTCGTGCCATTGAAGCAGCTACAGGAGTAGATTTAATAGTAGATGATACACCAGAAGCTATTTTACTTTCTTCATTTGATCCACTGCGTCGTGAAATTGCACGATTAAGTTTACAACGTCTGGTAACAGATGGTCGTATACATCCTGCGCGTATTGAAGAAGTGGTAGAAAAAACACGTCGTCAATTAGAAGATCAAATTGCAGAAATTGGAGAGCGAACCGTTATTGAATTAGGTATTCATGGATTACATAAAGAGTTGATAAGAATTATAGGAAAAATGAGATTCCGTTCTTCCTATGGTCAAAACTTATTA
>Ga0209596_1000369_pt1 | contig 42163 bp, 55 predicted proteins | sample M_130807_MF_Meta_FD_187314 | JGI IMG/M metagenome (GOLD analysis project Ga0209596, IMG submission 187314) | Freshwater microbial communities from Lake Montjoie, Canada to study carbon cycling - M_130807_MF_MetaG (SPAdes) (version 2) | ecosystem: Environmental > Aquatic > Freshwater > Lake...
CTGGGTTCAATATGAAAATGTTATAGATTATCTTAATTCGACAATCAAGTCTGTTAATTTCCCAGGAATATCTTTTGAGATGCCTAAGCAGATATTGATGAGAGGTAAAGAGCGTCAATTTAAACCTGCAAAGAATGTTCAGGACATAACAACAACTCACGAGCTAACAATCACTTTTAGATCGGTTGATTCTGATTTAAACTATTGGCTTATGTTTGATTTGATTTCCAAACACTATATGGATGTAGATAATGCCTTTTTGAATCCATTTACTATAACATGTGTGGATATACACAGAGATGCTTTGTATGTTATAAGATTCTATGAGATAATATTGAAGTCTTTGTCAGAAAACACGTTCAACTATTCTCAACAAAAAGTAACAAGTAAAGACTTCACTCTTGCCTTCCATTTTAACTTCTATGATATAGAGTTTATTTTAGACAAAAGCAAAGTTCTGGAACTTGGTGTGTTGCCTCAGATTATTCAACGTCTTTAATCTTCTTATAAAGTTTGTCGATAGAGTTCTTTCTTTTCCAAGATTTGGACCAGACGTAGTTTTTAAGGTTATTACCTATTTCTAAATCTATACTATTGACCAGTTCATTGTTGAGTATTTTTAGAAGTTCATCTTCTACGTTTATGTTATTTTTCATTCATTAAATACATTTGATATGGTCTTCCTATTGAAGTTCTACCAGGTATTTGTTCATATTCACCATAAGTAACAATCTCATCATTTATTAAATTTTTAAATTCTAAATTATTATCACTTAGAATTTGATAAATATCTTCCCAATGTTCATCATAATGACACTCAATTATAACTAATCTACATTTTTTTAAAGTCTCTATAGCACCCTTTATAACCTTTAATTCAGCACCTTCAACATCTATTTTGATATAGTCTATTTTTTTATTTTTAAAATATATATCAAGTGATGTGGACTTTACCTTACCTATACTTTTCATCTGTCTAAATGAAGTATCATGACCAATTATATTTGAAATATGATTTCCACTTTGGTTATTATCAGAATAGACATCCAATATATCTTCTTTATCAGAAACTGCCAAATTCTCACATATACAATTACTATTAGAATACATACTCGAAAGGTTATTGTAGTTAAATGGATTTAATTCGAAGGAATAAACGACACCATCATTACCACTCAGAACTTTAAAAAAATCAGTGAAAACTCCATTACATGCACCCACATCACAACATATAGAACCTTTTTTTATATTTTCTAAAAATTTATTTTTAATTAATTGATCCCAATCTTTCATAGTAATTTTAATTTTATTTTATTGTATACAAATTCTTGTATACCATCAAGTCTGAAGTATTTAATATTTTCTATTATGTTTTTTTTCATTTGAGAATAGTCGCTATCTAAAATTTTATTATTTATATATTCAAAATTATTAACTTTAGACTCTGGTATTCTAATAATCATTTTATCATAATCTAAAAAATCATTGTATGGTAAAATAACCTGATCTGCAATTAAAACTGGAACCGAACCTAAAAACATAGATTCAAAAAATCTATAAGATGAGAGTCCTGATCCTTTTGGACATAAAGTAAATTTACTCTTTGATACAACATCAATAAAAGATGTATAATCTATTTTTTGACTAACAAAATAGTCATCTTTCCCAATTAAATTTGAGTATAAACTACTTCTTAAACTACCATTCAGTGTTCCTATAAAGTTACATAAATACACTTTATCAACTTCTAGAATATCATCTTGATTAGGAAAAGTCCAAAAAGGAACAACAATATCATTTATAGTTTCTTGACTTGTATTATAATTTAATATAAAAATATTATTTAATTTTTCAGTTATATAATTATATTTAACAAAATCACTATCGTGGTTCCAAAAAAATACAACTTTATTACCTGAGTATTTATTAGAATAATATTTAAGTAATTCTATAATTTTATTATATTCTCCCCAATATTCTAACAATTCTAAATAAAGACCAATAACAATAATAGTATCATTATCTATATCATCTACTCTATTAAAAAGTTCGAATTTTTTAAATTTTAGATTTTTTGATCTAATATTTTCAAAAAATATATCTATATTATCAAATATATCATTTCTACCATTTCTTTCCGCTAAGTATTCATTCTGTATCCAATTTAAATATCTTTGTAAAGAAAAATTATTTATTATATCGGTATAATGTATTAGTTTTATTTTCATTTAATGAAATCTATTTTCTGATTATTTAACTCCAAATAACAAATCCAAGTATAGTCTAAAGTTTCTTTTATAAACTCTGTATACTTTTGAAGTTCTTCCTTTTCGAGAATTGAATCTGGAGTATCATAGTTCCATTTGTTTTTCCAACGAGTATATTCTTCTTTGTAGATAGGTGGCATTTCTTGATAATAGCTTATATTATTTTCAATAAATTCTTTATCATTTATATTTGCACTATAATATGTTCGGTTACCACCCATATCAATACAATAATCTTTTCCAGAAGCTATTTTTTTAATACTATAGCAATCTCCCTGATCATAAGGATAGTTGTCTTCAAATATTACCTTTTCAAATCCAAAGTCAAGACATTGTTTTATTCGATCTAATGAATTTTGGTGGTCATCAAAAAAAACTAAAGTTTCTTTTATATCAACTAAATTTTTAAAATCCAATGTTGAAAAGTCATCCGTTGTATATGTAACATCAGGAGAAGTATATACTCTATAGTGTGGATATGGATCTATACTTATTATTTTAGAATTAGGTGATGCTTTTTCAAAAAACCATGTTCCTAATCCTTTCCAAACACCACTTTCTATGATAAATTTTGGTTGCATTTTTTTAACAATATACCAAGCAGGAAACATATGTGGTGATTTCATCCCACCATCATTATCTTTTATTGGCCTATTTATATAAAGATTATAAAACTCTTCTAAATAAAGTTTCATGTCTTCTGATTTCCATATTTGTTCTGTAATTTTTTTGATAGATTCTTCCATTTTAATTTTTAATTTTTAGTAAAATATTATCACCATCGATGTTTGATACATTATAGTTATTAATATAAATAGTTTTCATAATTTCATCATGTGCATGTCTATATTTATAAGTTATTATCTCATCATATGCCATATATGTTTTACACTCTCTTTGCTCGGAAATCTCAACTCTAGATAATATAACATATTTAACGCCGAGTTTCAAAATAAAGTCCAGTGCCTCTTCTGCATTTGGTAATATGTCCAATAATGCACCCATGTGTATTATATCATAATTCTCTATGAATGTTTTGTCAATTTCATCGAAACTTTTAACAAAGAAATTATCATATTTCCAATTTTCTTTGGCAATTTCAATAGCTTCTACAGAATAGTCTATACCAGAATATTCTAAATTTTTAAAATGCCTTCTACATAATTCATAATAAGATCCACATCCACATCCAATATCTAGTATTTTCATACAGGATTTTAAATCAATAGAATTTATTATATTGATAAATGAATTCCAATGATTTGGATAGTTACCATTTAATTCTTTTTTATTTAACTCTAGCTGCTTTATAAAAACATTTTTGTTTTTCCAATTATTTATATGTTCCATTACATGTATTTCCCCATTAGATACTTAGCACTACTATTGAAGTGAAGTGAATTAAATTTTATTAGCTTGTTTAGCTTGTTACTCATAACGTATGGTATACCATCTATCATTTGAACCTTTTTTATGCCCGAAAATTCAAAATATTGATCCTCTACATTTATATTGTGATCGTATGTAGAATCATCTATTATAGACATCATCTCACCAACTTTACCAGGACCACCACCTACACTACTATCATAGTGAAAAAAATCTAACAAAGTCATGTCACAAACTCCACCACCTAACCCATGTCGTTGTCTAATTAAAAAATGAGACTCTATTTTTTCAAAGTTATATGATTTTTGATTTTCATATGTTTTAATTAAAAAATTACAAAAGTTTTCTATACCTACTTTATTTATAAAAGAAGAAACTGCAGCAGTTCTATGTAAAAGAGTAAAGTCATATTGGTTAAATTTATGATACTCAGAATCGGTGTTTACATATAACATAACATCAGAGTCTATATAGAAAGATACTTCAATATCATTTCTGGACATAAATTCTTTCAAAAGAAACCATCTAAGAAAACAAAACAATTCAAAATCGAAAGGACAGGTACTAAGATGTTTATAATGACTAGTAAAGTTGTTATAGTCATCATTTATATAATCTGATATTTTATGAAAGCTGAATCGCGTATCAGTTATATTTGGATCGGTATCACCAATTAAGATTACCTCATTTCTCTCAAGCGCTTTTTTAATGCTATATTGTAGATATTCTGGATTTCCTGAATGTATTAAAATTACTGGTATCATTTTTATTTTTTATTTTTTATTTTATAGAATTCTTCTTTGTCAAAAATATAGTCATCTATATCATAAAGAGTTGAACAAACAACAACCATTATTTCGTTACCAGTTTCAAATTTTTGTGAATCCCATATCATTTTATCAACAAAGACACTATCCCCTTCTTTTAGAAGATATTCTTCCACATTAGATCCATTATCAAGATATACAATTATTTCACCTTTGATACAAATCAATATCTGTTGTGTTTGATAGTGTGCGTGATCACCTCTTATAGAACCTTTGGGTACATCAGTTATCGTAAATATTCTTTTAGGTACAAATGGTAAATCGGTAAATTCAAATGGAAATAATTTTCCACCTCTTTGGTCTGTAAATATATTTATCTTTTTCATCACTTATATTTTTTTATTAGTTTCAATATTTTATTAATTTCTTCCATAGTCAACTTCGGATTGAATGGTATACTAACAGTTTTTTTTGATTCTTCTTCAGATTTTGGACAATCAAATTTAAAACCAGAACTATATACTGAATTTTTATGTTGAGAATCATAATGTATACCACAAACAACATTATTATCATGCATATATTTTATAAATTCTTTGTTATTATCGACTGATATCCTATAAAGATGATCACTATTATTGTTTAGAGAAAGTTCTGCGTTATAGTAATCTCTTACGATTTTTAAATCGTATTTATTAGATTCGAGCTTATTCAGATTTTCATTCGCAATAAAACATTGTATGGAATTCATATACATTTTATATCCAGGAAATTTAATAGTTCTTTCCCAATTGTTATCAGAATATGACATACCATTCATAACAGCCTCTCTAATCCATTCAATCTTTTTTAAGTCGTTTGATACTATCATACCACCATCACAACTACCGACGGGTTTAGTTGGGTAGAAGCTAAAAAACATAATATCTTCATCATTTGCATCATTTTTAAATTGGTCTTTATCTACTCTTTGTGCAGAATCTATTATTTTATAGTCTTCAAATTGGTGCAACAAATAAGAACCACCTATCCAATCTGTATCATCTACAAAGTTTATTTTATTTCCAGATGTTACTAACGCATTCAAAACAACAGGTGGTATCATACTAGGCACATCAACCGTTATACCCTTGTTTAGAAACAAAAGAAATATTGCATTAGTGGCACTATTTATCGAACACGCATATTTAGCACCAACATATTCGGCAAACGAATTTTCGAATTCGAATACTGTTTTGTCATGAAGTAGGTTTCCAAATTTGGAAGTATCTATTATATAGTCGTCTGGGTTAAATAGTTTTATCATATCTTGACTTTAAATTTTGACATATCATTTACACTTTCCACCAAATCCAAATATTTGAAAGCCTCTATATATCCGTGGTCATGTAATCTGGAAGAAAAATCATGTATGAATACCAACGTGTTCTCATGAGATACATTTTTACAAAATTTCGCACACTCTACTCTTGCTCTACCATCTATAAATATGACATCGAATTTTCCATGAGATTGTGGACAAGTAATATAGTCTTCGAATTCGTCATATTTTCCACAATTATAGGTTCCTTCTATATGTAGAAGGTTCGGTTCTTTTAACAGAAGTTTAACATTTTTGGGAATTCCGGCAACAACCATATCATACCAATCTTTTTGGTGCTCTACACTAATCATCTCTTTACATCTACTTGCAATTTCTTTGGTTGATTCACCAGAACCATATTCTAAAACACGATCGGTTTTTTTTATACTATCTAGAAAAAATCTAGCTTCATCTATTTGTACAAACATTATCTTTACAATTGTTTTTTAAATTCATCCTGAAGTTCCTGTATATCTCTGAGTATGGCTTCAGGGTGTCCCATCTCAAATTTTGTAGTATAACACTCTCCTCTTACATGTGGCTTGAATTCGTGTACACCTAAATACTTTGACTCTATTTCGGACTTTTCAGATTCGTCTCCAGTTACCCAAGGTAAATAAACATTCTGATAGTAGTTGTCGATACAATTATCTCTACTGACATCACTTTTGTAGTAGGATACTTTAGTAGATACCTGCTTAGGAAATACATATGAGTAGTGATACATCTGTACACCTAGTACATTCCATAAAGTCTCCGAATCGACATGTTTTCTTTCTATATTGCTACCGACTGGATATAATATTGTCGGTGGTCTATGTGTGGCCCAAGTACAACCAGGAACGACTCTAAATATTCTTAGAAAGTTATCTCTGTTCAATTCAAATCCTGTAAGATAATGATTGAATCCACCATAGAAAGAACAGCTTCTAATTCCAACCGAGGTTGGCTTTACATTTTCTAAAAAATCTATTGTCTTTTTTAAATCTTCAGTTTTGTAAACCTCATCTGAGTCTAAATTCCAGATATAATCTATATCATCATTTAAGTATTGCATGTATGCCTTACATTGCTCGTCTTTTTCACTAAATTGACCATGTACTATTTTTATTTTTCCTTCAGGATCGGGAAAGTTATTCAATATTTCATTGGTTCTATCGGTAGAGGTTGTTCTTCCTTGTGCCTGCCAATAAGATACAGGTCCTTCTGATATCAATATTTGTGAGGCGAATGGATATACCTGCTCTAAACATTGTTTAAGTACATAGTCTCCTTCAAAAACTATCATTCCAAATGCTATCTTCATAATTCGTATTTTTTTGTTGTATTTTTAATTAATTGAAAATAATCATCGTGCATCTTTCTAACCTGTGGTATTTCAAATACACTAAAATTAAGAGTATGATCAGAATATTGACCACCACTTGGTTCATATGTATCTTCCGATACATTAAATGATATTCTCGAAAAATGATTAAATAGAAATTTCTGTCTTTTACCTTCCCATAGTATGGTATTGTCAATATCTAATTGAGACCAATCATAAAGTCTATGATGCCATGGTGCTCCGTGTCCAAAAGAATCAGCAACACATATTTTATCATTTGGATACATTTGTAGAAATCCCTCTAAGTATTTTTGATCATAGCAAGTTGCAAGTTGTGGATATTTTTTGTATAAAACGGCGTCGTGCCACCAGTCAAGACAATGTCTTCCTACTATATCATTATTAAAATAGACAATACCCACATTATATTTACCATCTGCGGTATTCATAGTTTCTGGTATATGTCTATGTCTTATTATACCAACAGATCTATCTCCTATTTCATCATACATTGTTTGTATGTCATCATAAAGATAGATATCTGCATCTATGTAAGAAATATTATTTGGTTGTTTAGTAACCATAATATAGTATGTAAAATAAGAAGCTAGCATCCAAACGAACTCCCTATATTCAACTTGCTTATATTCGGATAAGTCTTTGTTATCTTCTAATAATTTCTTTATATTTACAGGAATTATTCCTTCGATATTTTCTAATATATCAAAAGTTTTATCATCTAAACAAAGATAGTATAGATTGAATCCACCCTTTGTTGTTTTTTTTAGAGACTCATATAAAGATAGTCCTAAAGGTAGATAGTTATAATCGGATAGTGTACAAAAATTTTTCATGTTATTTAATTTCTTTTAATTCGTTTATATGTTCCCAGAAGAATTTTTCAGCAGGATAAAAATCCAACTCTACACAATCTTCACGCATAGCAACTGGTTTACCATACATACCACCTCTCCCGTCTGCAGGAAATCCTTGCCTCAATGCCAACTCTGTATTATCAGGATCATATTTGTTTTTGAATATCCATCTAGCATTCCAAGGTGTGTATTTAGAATGATTTAAATCTTTTTCCATTCCTTCTGAATTTTTTTCATCCTTTACATAGTAGAAGGACTTTACGGATGGAGTGTTCATCGATAGAAGATTCTTCTGGTATTTCTTTTCCCATCTGAAGCACCAATCACCATCTTCTTCACCAAGTCCGATAAGCCTTTCGTCAAAGAAGCCGACTTCGAATACTTCATCTCTATTCACATGGAAATGTGAAAACGAATTGTTTATTCTAAAAGAAGTATCTGCTTGACCAAGTACATCATCTATCTGATTGAAGAATTCTGAATCCAACGAAATATCATCATTGAAAATGAATATATTTTTATTTGTCGAGTGTACGATTATATTATTCCACATTTTAGACAATCCTTTGAAGTGTGGTGTCATTATAGGATATATGTTGTCATATTCGGATATAAAATTAAGAATATCCTTTCTATATGTGTTGTCCATACCACTATCATATTGTGCGTTTATATAGACAATTACTTCTAAGTCGGGTCTTGCTTCTTTGATTTGTTTAATCAAAGGCTTGAAATAGGTATCAAACCTATGTACAAATGTGGTTATTCCTATTGTATATTTCATTGTTAATCAAATATTTTATATAAGAAAGATTTGATATTATCAATCTTATTATTATCTGGTATATTATACCCATCAAACCATGGTTTGTTTAACATTTTTAAATATCTACTATCATCTTTATCAAGTTCTATAATATAGTCAATCATATCATCTTCACTATGGAAGTCATGAAAGTTTACAAAAGATTCTCTATTAAAATCTTCGATTATTTTCGAACCACCTCTATACAATGGAATCGAATTGACAGTCATCGGTTCCATTATCTTCTCTGTGATATACCATTCATGTCCAGATCTATAAGCATTGTTTTCAAATGCAATAGAGAATTTATATTCTGATTGGAACTTTCTTTTGTCGTCGACCGAATGTCCGATGTTGTTGGCGAATCGTCCACCGGAATCCACCTTTTTGTATTTTGAAAGCTTGGCGAAGAAAATGTTCCTTTCGTGGCATTCACCATTTGAGACTACAAAGTTGCAGAACTTTCTCTTTGCCATAGATTCATCTATCTTCTTTTCCAAAGCCAATTCATAATACCCATCATACAAGAGATAGTGTGGTAATCTATAGTTTCGGTCCATAGTCGGCTCGAAAGAGAAAGAATAGTCACAATATTCCAATTGAGGAGCTATATTCTCTCCGGTATAAAATATCTTCTTACAATTATATTTATGATGGTCATGACCAAACAAAGAGAAGAATAAGTAGTCAGGATTGTTTGATATCTCTACGTCAAATTCTTCTTTGAGAAGATTGTAGAAATAGTTGTCTGTCTTGTCAAGTCCACGCCAGAAGTCAGAGAAGTTTATCTTTATTTTTTTCTTCATACTATTATCCTTTCTTCTATTGACATAGTCTGTCTTTTTTTCCAAGTTGCATCGTCTTCTGCCCATTTGGCGTTGTAAGCCTGATCCGCTTGGTCTGCTTCTCTTTTACCTGCTGCATAGTGCAAATGTTCAAACACAGTCTCATCGTTCAACCTATCGTCGTAAAGTAGATTTAAATCTTTTAGATTGTTGTATAGCTCGGCATCACTAAACATATGGTTGTATGCAGGATGGTATATAATACCATTCATCTTTCTCAGACATCCATAAGTCATTATAGGAATAGTGATAACGGGGTGCAACATGTTGGAAGAGTCTGGTAATTGATATCCATCACGACACATTAAACAAACATCTCCTTTTCCTTCTAACTTATTCTTCAAATAAGTGTCCCAACCTTCAGGTGCTATAAAGTCATCACTAGCAAACACAACTATGTCACCATCTTCACATTTACCCATCTTAATTCCTAAGTTGGAAGAAAGTTGATAAGAAGGATAACAAACACCAATCTTATTAGTATTTAAAGTAATAAGATAATTTTTACTTAGATATTCTCTAAGTTCGTCTGCTTGTTCTTTCCAGTTAACCGCTACATATGTCTGTATGTTTTCTGGATTATCTGCTCTTTTGATCCATTCGGAGTGAGCAGACTGAAATTGTGCAGGTCTAAGCGTGCACCATAGTATGTGTATCATCTTTTAATTTAATTTTTCTAAATCATGATCAATCATGATTTTAACTAAGCTATCAAATTGAATAACTGGTTGCCAACCTAAAACTTGTTTTGCCTTAGAATAGTCACCTAAAAGTACATCAACTTCTGCAGGTCTGTAATACTTCTCATCAATCTCAACAATTATTTTTCTACCCGATTTAGTTACCAATTTTTCATCAACACCATCACCAATCCATTCAACATCTATACCAATATAATCGATAGCTATATTAATGAACTCTTTAATACTGTGAGTTTCGTTTGTTGCTAATACATAGTCATCTGGTTTAGAATATTGTAACATTCTCCACATTCCTTCTACATAATCTTTGGCATAACCCCAGTCTCTTTTAGAATAAAGATTTCCCAATTTCAGAGTTTCAAACTCTGTTTTATGTTGTAAAGATTTTTTTATTCTTGATAAACCCATTGTTATTTTTCGAGTAACAAATGTTTCACCTCTTCTCTCACCTTCGTGATTAAATAAGATACCATTACAGATAAACATTCCATAAGATTCTCTATAGTTCTTTGTTATCCAAAGTCCATACATCTTAGCACACCCATAAGGACTTCTTGGGTGCATAACAGAAGTTTCTGTATACCCAGTTTCTGGCATATTATAATCCATACCACCATAAAGCTCTGATGTCGATGCTTGATAAACTTTTGCTTTAGGACAATGGTTTTTTACGGCTTCTAATATAACAAGAGTTCCCATAGCATCAACCTGTCCTGTATAGTAAGGTTCTTCAAAAGAAACTTTTACATGCGACTGTGCTGCAAGGTTATATACCTCGTCTGGTTGTATCTTTGATATTAGGTTCGATATTACCAATGGATCTGTAACATCACCATAGTGAAGATTGAGTCTGTCGAAGATGTGATCTATTCTCCCTGTATTGAAAGAAGACGATCTTCTGATGACTCCATGTACTTCATATTCTTTTTGTAAAAGGAGTTCGGCCAAATGTGATCCATCTTGTCCAGTTATTCCTGTTACTAATGCTTTTTTATTTGACATAATCTTTATAAGTTTTTTCTATCCCCTCTTTAAGTGAAGTACTATACTTCCATCCTATCTCTTCTAACTTAGAAACATCCAGTAACTTTCTTGGAGTACCATCTGGCATTTCGGTATTATATTTTATTTCACCATCATAACCAACTATCTTTGATATACCTACAGCAAGCTCTGCTATCGTAACATCTTGACCAGTCCCAATATTTACAATATCACTACCAGAATAGTTGTTCATTAAGAAAACACAAGCATCCGCCAAATCATCAACATAAAGAAACTCTCTCTTTGGCGTTCCGGTGCCCCATATCTCTACAGAATCTTTTCCTTCTAACTTTGCTTCATGAAACTTTCTAATCATCGCAGGAAGTACATGAGAGTTGTTTAAGTCGTAGTTGTCGTTAGGACCATAAAGGTTCGTAGGCATTACTGAAATAAAATCAGTACCATATTGTTGATTGTAGCTCTGACACATTTTGATACCAGCAATCTTAGCAATTGCGTATGCGTCATTTGTTTGCTCTAATTCACCGGTCATCAAATACTCTTCTTTGATTGGTTGATTACAAAACTTTGGATAGATACAAGAGCTACCTAAGAAAATAAGTTTTTTCACATCATAAGAATATGAAGATTTGATGATGTTTGTTTGTATCATCAAGTTTTCATAGATAAAATCTGCTTTCATATCACGATTAGCTTTTATACCACCAACTTTAGCGGCTGCCAAAAAAACATATTCCGGTGAATATTCTCTAAAGAATTTATCTACAGAATTTTGATCTAAAAGATTTAACTGTGATTTTGAAAGTGTTATGATATCTTTATATCCTAGTTTTGTTAGATGTCTGACTATTGCAGACCCAACCATACCATTATGACCTGCAACATATATTTTTGAATCTAGTTTCATACTTAATTATATAGAAAAAAAAGAGAGAGTTTAAACTCTCTCTTTTTTTTATTCTTCTTTTTTCTTTCTAACCTTTTTGACTGGCTTTTCAATAACAACGAATGATTTATCTTCTTCTTTGTTGTAGTCCATTAAGAATTTTGTACCTTCTTTAGGATTATTTTCGATGATGTAGTCAGTGATGATATCATCAACCCATCTTTGAATTGCTCTCTTCAAAGGTCTTGCACCATATTTAGAATCATAACCTACTTCAACTAAATGTTCTTTTAAAGTTTCTGTAATCTCAGTTGGGTATCCAATGTCTGAAGCTCTTTTAATAGTCTTAACAAGTTCAAGATCTACAATTTTAAGAATTTCTTCTTTACCTAAATCTTTGAAGTAGATAATTTCGTCAAGTCTGTTGATAAATTCAGGAGCAAACTTGTTTTTAAGTTCTTTCTCTAAGATTCCTTTAATCTCTTCTTCTCTTACGTTTTCTTTGTTCTTCGTAGAGAATCCAACACCAGTTCCAAAATCTTTTATCAATTTAGTTCCTACATTAGAAGTCATCAAAATGATACAGTTTTTAAAACTAACTTTTCTTCCGTGTGAATCAGTAACGTGACCATCATCTAACATTTGAAGAAAGATATTGAACACTTCAGGGTGTGCTTTTTCAATCTCATCAAAAAGAACTACTGAATAAGGTTTTCTTCTTATTTTATCAAGAACGTTTGCATCTTCATATCCAACATATCCTGGGGCAGAACCTTGAATCTTAGACATAGAGATTTTATCCATATACTCAGACATATCCAATCTGATCAAAGAATCTTCTGAATCAAATAAGTATTTAGCAATTTGTTTAGCTAACTCAGTCTTACCAACACCAGAGTTACCAATTAGCATTCCACTAAAAACTGGTTTGTTAGGATCTTTCATACCAACACGACCTCTTTGGATAGCTCTAACAACTTTCTTAACAGCTTCGTCTTGCCCAACAACTTTACCAGAGATTTCAGAACCCATTTTTGCAAGTCTTGTGTTTTCTTTCTCACCAACTTTTTGTAATGGAATACCAGTCATCATAGAAACAACTTCTGCAACATTGTCTTCAGTAACGGTTTGTCTGTTTTTGGAAGATTCATCTTCCCATTCTTTTCTAGCTTTTTCTAAACTCTCATTTAATTGACGTTCAACGTCTCTTAACTTAGCAGCATCTTCGTATTTTTGAGAACGAATAACTTCGTTTTTCTTTTCTTTGATTTCACCAATCTTTTTCTCAATATCGGTAATCTCTTTAGGAACTACAATGTTAGAGATATGAACTCTTGATCCAGCCTCATCTAAAGCATCGATAGCTTTATCTGGTAAGAATCTGTCAGTCATATATCTACTTGTTAAATCTACACAAGCTTTGATTGCTTCTGGAGTGTATTCAACATTGTGGTGTGATTCGTATTTGTCTTTGATGTTATTCAAAATTTCCATACTTTCTTCCGGAGAAGCAGCTTCGATTATTACTTTTTGAAATCTTCTTTCTAAAGCACCATCTTTCTCAATGTGTTTTCTATACTCGTCAAGAGTGGTAGCACCAATGATTTGGATCTCACCTCGTGCTAATGCTGGCTTGAACATGTTACTAGCATCCATAGAACCTGAAGCACCACCTGCACCAATCATAGTATGAATCTCGTCAATGAATAATATAACATCTGGATTTTTCTCCATCTCACCCATAAGAGCTTTAATTCTTTCTTCGAATTGACCTCTGTATTTAGTACCTGCAACCATAGAAGCTAAGTCTAACATAACAACTCTTTTGTTAAAAAGAATTCTACTAACTTTTCTTTGTATGATTCTAAGTGCCAATCCTTCTGCTATAGAAGATTTACCAACACCTGGTTCTCCTATTAAGATAGGGTTGTTCTTTTTTCTTCTCGCTAAAATTTGAGAAACTCTTTCGATTTCTTTCTCACGTCCAACAATAGGATCAAGCTTTCCTTCTTCTGCCATCTTAGTCAAGTCACGACTATAAGTATCTAAGACTGGAGTTTTAGACTTTGAATCCGGTTTTTTACCAGAACTATAAGAAGATTTCTCATCATCATCATCATCAATTGATGATTTTATGTTAGGAACTCCTTTTAAGTATTCACTATCTTTTGATTTTCTATTTTTTTCCATATATTCTTTTTTGTTTTAAATATGTATTTTATTATACCGATACTATTGTAAAAGTTGTTATGTCTCCCAATATATCATCTATGATTCCATCTCTTCTTTCTGATAAATTATGAGCATCTAAATTTTCACATCTGATACTCATAGATATTTTTTTACCAAAATCTATATCCATTGTTTTTATGCGACATTTTTGAGCAGCAAACTTTATAGTGGATATATCAAATGATTTTCTTCCTTCGTATATATTTATAAATTCATCGTAGTATTTTGGATATGTCAAAATATCCAATGTTAAGTATAAAATAGCCCAGCTCTCAAATGAGAGTTGTACGTCACATTCTTTTACATAGAATGTATTATTTGCTATTTTTAACCAGTTGTTCATTATGCCAATTTTACTTTATTTGGATTTAAAAAGTCTCTAAGGAAAACGTTCTTTTCACCACCAACAAAATCTACCCAATCAGAATAAAGCTTTTTCTCTTTATCACTACCATTCAGAAAGTATCCGTCTTTTCTCATACGTTCTATTTTGTTACTATTCATCATATTGTCTTGAAGATATGAAAAGTGATTTAACATAACCCAGTCTCCAAAATCTGGATAGTCTTTTCTATTGAATACTCTTTCGTCTATGATAAAAACAATCGCAGAAAGCATGTCGTTCAAATCCGGTTCGAAGAACGTTGCTAACTTAACATTATTTTCCTTCAATGTTTCTAATATAGTCTCCATCGAACCAACATATTCTTCTTCTGTTTCATGATATCGGTTTATACTGTGATTAGAAGTCCCACCATTTAGAATGATAAAGGTCTTCCAGTATTTGGCCCAATTCAAATAATCATTTGTGTGAAAATTTTCTAAACCATACTCAACTACAGCATGTCCGAACTGTATTGCTTGTTGGATTGCAGATATATTGTAAGGTACAAAACCAAACATTCTTAATTCTAATTTATTTTCCATAGATTTTATATATACCAAATTATCAAAAGTTTGATTTAACTCGATTAGAAAGGCTTCGATTGCTAAATTGTTTCATTCCTGTAACTTCTAAAAGATTTTTCTTTTGAATAAAGTCAGGAATCTGTAAGTCATAATCCTCTGTAGGTATTTCTATCTCAGCCACTATAATATGACATTTTTGTGAAAACACATCTACTTCCCACTTTAGTTCTCCATCTGGATAGATCTTTCTTTCTTTTGTTATGTATCTTGCATTTTGTTTTGATGATTTACAAAGATTTACAAAAAAATCAAACTCATCTTTGTCCATATCATATTCTTCTTCAATATTAGAAATATCTGATATTCTAGTTTTTATCGTATGAACCCATTTAATTCCATATAGATTAGATTCCATTGATCTTACTCTTTCCCATATTCCATCTATTTTAAGATACCATTGTTTTATCTTTATTGTTTCGGTTGCCTTTATATCAGGTATTGCTTTAAGTAAAAACTTTCTTTCTATCTCTATCATTCTTCATCATCCCTTTTTATCCAACGTTCAACTTTTTCAAAATAGTGTGAAATAGATATCAATCCAATAGTAAGAACTATTGGAGTTAATGTCAATCCCATTCCACATAGTATTCCTATTGCAGAAATGGTCCATATAAATGCGGCAGTGGTTAAACCTGTTATTTTATCTTTATTCTGTATGATTGCTCCTGCACCTAAGAATCCAATCCCGGTTACTATCGTAGAAAGTATTCTTGTTGGATCTGATGAGTTGTAATATTGTGCAGCTAAAAAAGAAGTTATTGTAAATATGCATGAGCCAACGCAAATAAGTATGTTGGTTCTTATACCAGCAACTTTATTTCTTTTCTCTCTTTCCCATCCTACTAAGCACCCACATATAGTTGCAACTCCCACTTTTGGAAGTATCGTTAAAAGTGCCATAACTTCATTTATAAACATAAGAGTATTTATAAAAAAATGTGTTTTATGTTTTGAAAAAAATATGAAATTTAATATTGGATTTCAGATTTAATATATAGTATATGGAAAACTTCATGGAAATAATGGCATACATTGGCTCTCTTATCATATTGATTAGCTTTTGTACAAAAAACGTGAATCTACTTAGAGTTTTAAATAACGTAGGATGTGTTATATTTTTATTCTACGCTTTTTATCACGGAAGAATGCCACTAATAATTTTAAACTCGATGGTGATTGTAGTAAATATGTATCACATATGGTCAGATAAAAAACAAAAGATAAAAGGATGAAACACTTAAAAAGATTCAACGAAGCGGCTAAAGTTGAGAAAACATCTAAGAAGGATGAAATCGAAGACTTTATTGGTAAAAACAAGAAAAACAAATCTTCTTACGAAATGTATAAAGTATTGAGAGAAAAAGGATATGGTGAAAAAGATCTTAAAGATTATTTTTACGATAACCACTAAAATTAAAACTGAAGATTATGTTGAAAAGTAAATCAAAAATGATTAAACCGATTTCACTTCCAGAATATAGAGGTGATCAAGTTTATATGCACGAATTTGATATGGCTAACCCATCATTACCAAAAGGATATGAAAGATGGAATAGTACATTGAAAGAGATAGTTGCAGCTTCTCCTAAACAAACGGGTAAAGCTTATATCACTATCGATGAAAAAATTGTAAGAAAAGGTGAATCTCATAGAAGAGGTGGACCACATACTGACGGAAACTACCTATTTGGTTGGGGTGGCGGCGGTGGCGGCTGGTTGACTGGTGAAGATGGAAGATTCTTACCAAGAGAACAACACGAAGAACAATATTGTTCTGAAAAAGGTGGTATGCTTATCGTTTCTTCTTATGAAGCTTGTAAAGGATGGAATGGAGAATTTGAAGGTCAACCAAACCAAGGTGGAGATTGTACTCATTTAGATTTATCTAATATGAATAGCTTTAACTTAAAAAGTCATACTTTGTATTGGGGAAATAGTACATTCATTCATGAATCTCTTGCATTAGAGGAAGATGTTGAACGTCAACTTGTAAGAATAACATTGCCTGCAGACGCAGAAGAATTAGTATAAGACAGGATTGATACCTGTACAACCGAAAGGCAGGGTAATATCTGGACAGTCTTTAAATTAAAAACCCACTCAATCGAGTGGGTTTTTCAATTGACTTTTTCATCATTGGTTTCCTTTCCAAACATTATCCAACAAAGAAACTCCTTCATATTGATATGCTGCAGGCTTTCTTAAAATGGCGAATCTTTTTGGTGGCGGATTCGTAGCAGTTCTAAAGATATAGTTAAGCCAAATATCCATCGCGTCCCATGTATGTCGACTTAGGTGTGCCAAAAGATATTCTCTTGAATGTCGAGGAAACATTATACAGTGAGTCATTATTATTTTATCAGTCAGATAGAAGCTACCATAAAGATTACTATCGTCAAATACTGGAGATTGTAGATTATCACCAATGTATGCATTGCCAAAAGAAACATAGTTTATTAAATTATCTTTGCAAAGTTTGTTGGCTTCTTTCACTAAGTTAATAAAGTCTTGGTGTTCTACACTAAGAACACAGTCACATTCACATACTATGAAAGCATCAACATCTTCTGTGAAGTTTTCGAGTACTGCTTTCCTAAATGATTGAAAGGCACCATAGTGGCCGGGTCCATGATTTCCTACATATACCGGAAGATGGTGTTTGTATTCTTCACCTACGTATCTTTCGTTTATCTGAGGAATATATTCTATTCCCAAATCTCCCAAAGGTGAAAGTGATTTTATCGACTCAATCTCTCTTTCATGAGAAGTCTCTGTAAGTATGTGTATTAGTTTTATATTCATTCTATTTTCTTGTTTCTCCTACAAAAGTTATGTTGTGATCTCTTACTAATCTTTCTAAGTGCCTGTTGTCTTTTGCATATAAGTAGAACTTACCTTCTTTGTATGTCTCAACAAAAAGATATTCTTCGTCAAATAGTTCAACTCCATATAAACGATCTTCTTCACCTATACCGACTTCAACATGGTCTATACCTTTATGCCAAGTAAGTATTCCTATACTTTCTTCGTTGGTCATTATATCGATATACTTAAACGAATAGATTTCGTCAAGGTCGTCCAGTATCCAACTTTTTGAAGCAACTTCCAAATATACCTTTTTCATATTCCTATTTTGTTAAGTTTATAATCTCTTATTTCATCCAGATTCAATTCGTTAAGATGTCTTTCATGAACAACTAAGTCGTATTCTTCATCATCGATAAAAAAGAATACTCTCATATAATATTTATTTTCAAAAGAAGCTTTATAGATACCACCCGATTTTAGAGGTTCGTAACAAAAATCTTTTAATTCACTATCATCTGATATTACTTTAACATACATATTACATTCCAATTTTTTTCTCAACCATACTTTCAAGAAAATTTTCCATTTCTTTAAACAATTCTACTTCAACATCATCGATAAGAAATCTGTTGATAGAAACAACTGCTTCGTCTAAACAAAAATCAGACGCAGGTGGAGTCCAATAGTCACCAGGACATTCGTCAAAATACCCACTCAAGTTTAGAGTGTATTCGATAGTGATAAAAACATCATCGTTTCCTGCAGGGTTGAAACAGATCCATTCTTCTTCTCTACAAACCGAACCATCATTTTCATAGATTAAATCACTGAAATCATCTGATTTTTTGAAGTCTCCGTCATAGAATGACAAGTTGTTGAAATCAATCGTGTATGTTTGGTCTAAGTTCATATATCTGTTTTCTTTCTACAAATATACGCAAGAAATGCCGGGTAGACAAATCTATCCGGCTATTTTTTTGATTTCAGAGAATAATTTTTTTCTCGGCTCTCGATGCTTGACATCACTGTGAGTAGTTTCTGAGTAATCTATACCTCCGACTGGTTGTGATCTAGGATTGTGCAGATGTTGAAGCTTTTCGTAGAGTCCTTCCCAAAGATTCTTTGGTATTTCAGACCGTTTCAGATATTCAAATATAGGATCTTTTCCAATCTCTCCCAAGCTTTTACCAGAGGCGGTGACCGCATCTGATAGTGTCGTCAATAATTCTTTTGTATTCATTTCTTTTATAGTATAATGATTCTATCATATCCTTCATCTAAAGTTGGCTCTTGATATGAGTCAATCATAGATTTGATTACAAATGGTGGAATCCATTTATTTTCCTTTGCATTACGGTCGATGTTTCTTTTTGAATATTCTTCCTCTGATAATGTTGGGAATACTACAGCAATTCTCGAAAAGTCTTTGTCGAAGTTTCTTAGAGTAGCCATTCTTCTTTTAACGGTAATATTAGTCATGTCGATTATTACGCTAGTCTTTAAGTCGTTTGCTTCTTTTAATCTTGTAGCCAAAACTCTATCAACTTCTTTTTGATCAACTTCTTTGAATGCCAAGTTGTAGTCTCTTGATCCAAATACTTCCATAACAATTTCGTCACGAGAAATAACTTGCACGTTTGGATAGTTATTTCTTATATAAGTAGACTTACCTGAAAGTGTAGGTCCAATCAACATCATAACAAATGGTTCTTTAATATTTTTCATATATCAAAGATAAGGAATCTTTTTCGAGTAACAAAATTTAATATATAATTTATGAGTGGAATAATAAGCAAGCAAATAAAAAACAAAAATATTTTGTTCTATTTTGATGCAGCAAACCTAAAGTCGTATAACGGAACGAGTAATGTTGGATACAACCTTGTGTTGGGAACCACAGCATCTTTATTGACGGGTGTTACCTGGAGTAATACAAATAATGGTGTGATGAGATTTAGTGGAACATATTCACCAGGTTTACAATCATATACGGCAGATTCTTGGATAACATGTGGTGATAGAATACCTAAACTTGGATTATCATTTCCATTTACTTTGGAAGCTTGGGTAAATCCAAAAAAGTTAAATGGATCTACATCAGTAGTTGGATATGGTTTATTGTCACTCGATTCTTGTGAAGTATTTTTAGAGGGAAATCCTAATTCATATTATTATGGTGTTGATATAGCTCTTTCTCCAAACGATGGAACGGACACTCATTCTTTCTCAACAGGATATTATGATGGAACAGGATATGGTATCGATTCGAGAAGGTCAGTCGGTACATCAAATAGACCTGTTATATGTGGACAATGGAATCATATTGTTTCGGTTATAACCGGTATAAATACTATGCAACTATATTTGAATGGTGATTTGATGCCACTGAGTGCTCTTTCAGGAAATGGTGTAAATTTAACATGGAGTGGGGGTCTTGGGAAGACGGTTATCGGAAAAGGAACGGGATATTATAAATATTTATTCAATGGAGACATTGCGATGGTAAGAGCATACAATTCTATACTAAGTATAGACGATATAAATAAAAACTACAACCTTCATGCAATAAGGTTTGGATTGAACATAAAATAGATTTAAAAATGGGAGCAAGAGGAACACACTACGGTGGAATAGTATTAGACGGATTGGTATTCCATATAGATTCTGCAAAGCAAGAGTCTTACGCAAAAAGAGGATTGAGATACACACAGAACGGAGACAGCAGTATGTTTGTAGATTTCGCAGACACTTCTAAAAGTCCTTCTACTCAGAACGCATCAGGTACTATAATAAACGGAGCTACTTTCAGTAACTTTGCCCCATATCACTTAACACCATATTATTCAACATATTGGTACAATCCCGCCGGTAATCTGGACATGATTTTGACGGACACCAGAAACACGTCTTCGGTATGGAGTACACTCGAGCATTCATGGGATGCAAATGGTGATACTATTGACTCAAAGGGAAGTGCACACGGAATTATAGTGACTCCAGCTGGACAAACCTTTTCACAATCCACCATGACTTATCAAAGTGGTAAAGTAGGATCGGGTGCCTTTACGTTCAATGGGACCAATTTTATATCACTACCCGTATACACTCTTAACTTTACAAGTGACTTTTCTGCAAGTCTTTGGTTTTACGTACCTACAGGTCTAACAGACTCTAATCTTATATCGTCCTTTCACAACACGGGAGACTATACTGAATATAATGGGTGGTCTATTTCGTACAACAACACTACAAAATCTATAAACTTTTTTATCGGAATAAAGATGGGAGCTCCTGGAAATCCAGGATCACAATACTACGGAATATCGCTAACAACCGGAAACAATGTCTTTGTGTTAGACCAATGGAACCATGTACTGGTGACCAGGAAATCGGGCACGAGAAGTAGGATATACGTGAATGGAGTACTTTCTGCATCAGATACGAACATCTACAATCCAAGCTACCACAGTCAACCGAACCTGGCCTACATAGGTGCGTCATATTACGCATTTTCACTTCCGTTTTATAAGGCGGCACCATCTGGACTCAAAATAGACGTGGTTCAAACGTTCACATCCGAGTTGGATTCCTTGGCGGCAGGCAGCCTATATAACATGTCGGGTCTTTATTCATCATCTGCATTCAACAACAACGGAATAGGAACTTTTTACGGAAACATAGAATTTGACGGAGTAGACGATTATATAGATTTTGGAAACACACCCGAGATGACCGGAATAACAGATTTAACCGTATCTGCATGGTTCTATGTGAACAAATTAAAAGCACCGACAAGTATAATCGCTTCCAGATATAACACAATAACGGCGTTGAACGGATGGGAACTTGGCTACAACGATAATGGTGTAGTATGGTTTGGTGGAAGAGAGAATGCAAGTACGTACATTTCAATAACTGCCAGTGTTTTGGTTTCAAACGTGGGTGTAAATGGAGTTACTGCAAATGGTGGCTGGTATAACGCGGTTGGTATAAAAAGTGGAAATGAATGGAGTGTGTCCGTCGTCGAAACAAATAGAGAGGTGAATCAAAGCAATTTCAAGATTGTGACTAAAAACAATAACAACCATTTGGCAGGACCAAGAATGAAAGTCGGTGGAACAGGAAACGTACCGTTTTCTACAAACACACTCTTCCTAGCCAGAGATGGTAGTCAGTATCACATGAACGGAAGACTGATGACACTATCCGTATATAACCGGGCACTCTCTTTGGATGAAATAAATCAGAATTATAATTCTTTTTCCAAAAGAATACTTGATGTTAAGGGAATACCAGTACCATTGAAAAGCTTTGAATATATGATAGTCACATATCAGTATAGAAATGATGATATTGAAGTACTTAGACCAGATCCTGTTACAGGTCCATACTTAGGAATAAGAGATTTAGATTCCGCAACATTTTTCATGGGAACAGGAACTGTAGAGGACTATAAAAGAGTAGGTTGTGGACAAGGTCAATATAAAACACCGAATTCAACCAGAACTATAAACAACTCATACCTATACCAGCCAGGTGATGATGCTGGTGACGGAGGAGGTGAATCCATATTGATAAACTTCAAACAGATGGAATTGGAAGCGATAACTTCGAACAATGATGTTTCGGTTGAACTTTACGCAGGATGGTGTAATACTTTTAGTGGAGATATAGCAAATGTCAGTGTGACGACGTATATAGGAGGAACTCTGACACAGACGTTAAATGTAATAACCTCATCTGGAACAGTTGTCGATAGCTTTGTATATTCCAATTTTCCTGCTAATGATGGATGTTGTAGTGCGGATCCAGTGACGGGAAAAACTAGAGTTGGAACAATATATTACAATTTCCCAACAAATACAGCAAACGTGTTTTTTTATTAAAAATAAAAATAGAAATGATATCAAAATATAACAACTTCATATTAGAAAGAGCTCTTAATGAGTCTACACTCTACGTTTCTCCTGAGATACTAAAAAGACTTCAAAAAATTGATAGTGAAATATCTAAAGATTTAATAGCTCAGCTAGGACAGGATATAAAACCTGACGCGACGTTTTTAGATGAAAGCGACAAAGAAGGTGAACTTACTTTCATCACGATAAGAAACGCAATCAAAAAACTAGGTGACATATATCATGGTGATCCAGAGTTCGTGAAGAGTATTGCGGAGCCGGCCGTTGATACTTTTGCAATAAATATTTCAACCATGTTAAAGAACAATGAACCGGATTTCTGGAAACAATCGAGAAACCCTATAAAGATAGGTAGATTCATAAGACAAGTATTTCCTGGTAAATATTCAGATGTTGATATTGAGAAGTTTGTTAACGCATTCAAAAGTTCCGATGAAAAGGATCTACAGAAGTTCATTCTAGTAGAAGGAGAAGATATTGCAAAATACTATTGGTACGAAAACTATAAAGAGATGGCAGGAGACTTAGGAAGATCTTGTATGGCAAGAAAGAAATACTTCAACATCTATACTCGAAACCCAGAAGTATGTAGACTTTTAGTTCTTTTAGAAGATGACAAAGTAATAGGAAGGTCTCTAATATGGAAGCTGGATAGAAACAACGGAGAAAGTGAAATTGAGTATTTAATGGATAGACAATATACCATAGAACAATCAGATGTCATCAAGTTCACAAACTACGCAAAGGAGAAAGGATGGGCATATAAGACCTACAATAACCACCATAGTTATTCAAACATAACCTATTTAGGAAAAGAGATGAATTGTGAGATGGTCACAAAGGTAGAAAAGAAGAATTATGATGAATATCCTTATATGGATACTTTCAAAAGATTCGATCCAAAAACAGGAGAGCTTTTCAATGATACGGATAAAGATGATCATGAAGGACAATACCTATTAGAAGATACTGATGGAGACTACACGGAAATAACAGCAGGAAAATGGTCTGAATATTATGATACAGAAATAGATGAAGATGAGGCTGTATGGTCTAATGCATATGGCGACTGGTTACCTGAGAATAGAGCAGTTCACATAGAATCGGGAAGAGGTAGAAGCTATAGTGGATGGTTTCCAGAAGACGATGATAACATCTACTATTCCGAATGGGAAGACGAATATTTACACATAGACGACTGTAGATATTCAGAAGACAAAGACGAATACATACTGAAGAGAAATTCTATATCGGCTGCATATAAAATATATGAAGATGGAAGTATAGAAACTAGCTGGTATCACCAAGACGATGATCATTGTATAGATATAGACAGAACCATGAGATGGTATGAGATACTATCGGAAAAAAAATCTGATTGGAAAGATGTTTCTAGAATGAATCTAAAAATCGCAGATAGATGGAGTACGGTATATAAAGAATACTACCCTAAAATATTCAAAGTATTCTTATATAGAATAAAAAATTCAAAAGATAAAATCTATCTAAGCGTAAGAGATGCCAAGATACTTGGATTTGAATATGACAAAGAAGATAAGATTGAGATAGACGACTTCGAATACCACAAAAGATTAGATGAAGCTTATGTAAATGAGACGAGTTTACTTGATACTTTAACAGAGAAATTGGAGAATGATCTTATTCCAAATACTGAAAGAATAGCAGATGAAGGTGAAGAAGATATGAAAAAAATGTATGTCGATAGGCTCCAAAGAGCTTGGGACAAAATGGGTTATGATAAATAAGAAAAGTCGAAGAGAAATCTTCGACTTTTTGATTTATTTGGTGGCTACTAATACTTTTACTTTTGGCCATTTTGTGCTGAATATTCTATGGTATCCATCAATCACTCGCCATTTGTCTCCAGACTTCTTTACAATCCCTCTAATACCATTATAGTTTTTATCAGAATAAAAATCTAAGTCTTTTTTCATTACTTTATCTAAATGCTTTTCAGTACCAAATATAATGTCGTCTTTGTCAATTGTAATAAATTTATAGTTACAATCGGTAATCTCTGGAAGAATCTTACCATATTCTACTTTCAAAAGATACTCAATCTTTTCTTTTAAACTAGGTAATGAAAATACAATCATAAGCTCTTCTTCAATCTTGTCTGCGATAGATTCCTTTATTCTGACATCGTTTACTTCTTGTCCATAGTATCCACCTTCAACCTCGATATCCCAGTTTTCATTTTCCCATATCTTATAGGATCTAATAATTCTATCTATTGTATAGATGTCTATGTCTTTTCCAATACCATAAAGAACTTCGTTGATTGTGTTGTTTCTATTGGCTGCTTTACCTTGCTCAAAAAAGTCATCGTATATTTTTTTTACTATCAAAGAAATATCTACCGATTCAATACACTCATTTTTAATACTCGCACATCTACATATACCTTCTTCATCACACCCATAATTTTCACAATCATAAGTATAGATATAGTCTACGTAAACACCGTTATATTGAAATGTTATGTCTTTGAGCATCTTCTTCTTAGTTTATATTTTCTACCCTCTATTGTTTTATAACCGTAAAACTTACCGTCTCTCATAGAGATATAGATTTCTTTAAGTATGTTTCCTGAAAGGTCGTGCCAACCAGAATGTACCAGTTCTTCATGACAAAAAGGATACCATTGATTTAATCTATCCACTTTTCTTTTACCATCAACATCAATTGGTTTGTCTAAATAAAGAAAGTTGGAATCACCAAGATTCTCGTTCTTCTTATACATAATCTTTATTCTTGAAACAAGATGTGATTTTATGAAATTCATAATACTTGACCGTTTACGACTCCTTTGTGGTATCCTCTGAAGTCATTGTATTTAATACCTTCTACTTTGTCTAAGTAGTTAGTGATTGCACCAATGATATTTTGACGACCACTAGTATTGTCAGAGTGAACGTACCAGCTTTTAGGAAATGGTTTGTCATTATCTAAGCAGTATCCGATTACATAGTCAACCGCATTCTTTCCGGTCATTTCGTTTCCGTCTGCATCAAAGCAAGCCAAATCGTGGTCGAAAGAGATTAAGTCAATGTCGTCGAATTTCGTATTTACAACGTCTATAAAGTCGTCGTAAGTTCTAACAATAGTCCAGTCAGAATCTTTAGAATAAGAGTCTCCTAACCCTTTAGAAGAGTTGTGTGCCATGTTCGCTGAGCGGATATCGTCTAAAAAAAGTCTCATTTTAGTCTAAATAAATGTCTAAGTATTCTACGAAGCAATAATCTAATAGTACACCTTGGTACACCAGCTGTTCGTATTCGTCAAGATTAGTACACTTTGATAATCTATGGATAATAAAGTCTGCGTAGATTTGTCCAAAGTATTGAGCGATTTGTTTTAGTTTAGTTTTCATTGTTCGTTTTTTAAAAGTTCTTCTAATTGATTGATAGGTATTTTTTTAATAAAGATAAGTAATATTTGTTAGTTTTGAAAGTTTCTTAAAAATTTCTTTTCGACTGGTCTAAGACCATCCATTCCACATTGTCCAATTCTATCTAAAACAAGGTCCATATCCAGATTGTCGTAGATCCATTGGTCGAGCTTGGCCTTGTACGTGTTCCATCGGAAACGATTTAAAGCGTTCACGAATGGTTTAAGCGAACTTTCAACACATAACTTGTTCTCTAACACTTTTTCAGAAACATCTTCTAATTTATGTTCAATAAAGTTGTTGTCTAATATCTTGGAATACTTCTCTATGTCTAACGGAGAGAATATAAGATAAAGAGTATATCGTTCCTTATCATTGAAGTCAAAAAAAGAATCGGGACTCATAGTAGATATTGTTAGTTTCTCTTGCTCGGAAAACTTTTCATAATCTTTGTCGAGTTCAAAAGATGATTTGTTAAATACTATTTTATATATTCGGTTCATATGGTATATATTAAAAACATGTAACATCATGATATACTTATAACTCTATATCACTATGTGTTTCATCTTATTTTTTTAAAGTCTCGTCAATCTTGATGTCTCTCTCAATCGCTTCTTTATTTTGATGATACCAAATTCTAAAGTCACATCCGTAGTAGATGAACTCTTTGATAGATCCGTCTTCGTTTGTTTCTGCACAGCAAGTTTGTCCAAACATAAATTGGTTGAAACTTTCCATCCAATGTGAAGGAATCTCAGATTCTCTGATGTCTCTACCTTCTTCGTATATCTCTTTTAGATTTTTCATAGTCTTTATTTGATTTTTTTTCTATATTATAAAATACCATAAGCTCATCAATCCATCTTTTTATTATGGCTGCCTTTTCATACTCCTCAATCTCTACTACATAATCTAATCTCATTTTTAAAAAGATTATATCGTATGGTAAATCTTCATTTAACATTTTATTTTATTTCATTTTTAGTCCCAAATATCATCACAGTATCCATAGTTGTCTGCGTAGTCATTTACATTTTTACCATTGTACTCTCCTAAGTCTCCACCTTTTGAGTAGTCTAACTCTGGTAAGAACTCTAACAAATCGTTTCGAGTACATTCTGTTTTGTGTTCACCTGTTTTGTAGTAAGCAATAAGGTTCATTCCATCCCATTCAGTAGTCATGAATTCTATGTCTAAAGATCTAAGTAAATCCTCAATAAGGGATTTCTCATAGTTTTTTCTATCATGACAAAGATCCACTTTCAAAACTTTTTTAGTAGTAGTGTTTATCTCTATGTTAGAAACATACCCGTACTTGTTGTCGTAGAACCAGACTGGCTCTATTTTTTCTACTGGTTTTCCCCAGTTAGAAGTTCTTACTTTATCATAATCATAATCATCATCATCATCGTAGAAACCTCTACCAGAATAACCAAATCCTTTACCATAAGAACCATAAGTTCCGTAAGAAGATCCGTAAGATTTGTATTCTGTAGTACTTGGATCTCTTTCTACTGGTAATGCATTCCAATCCACTTTTAAACAAGCTTCTGCAAGTTTAGTTAAGTGTTCAATATCTTGTTTCTCAGAAAATGTGTGCTCGTTTTGGTAACCAACTGATATGTTTGTACACTCTGCATAGATACTTACAAACTGAACAGAGTCGGTTAAGATACCTGTGTCGTCATTTTCATATTTGAAAGTAGAGTCCACATCGTTTAAAGCTTTTGCTAATGCAGATCCGAAAGTATCTGAGCAACATCTAGCACCACTTTGGTAAGTAATGATTGAGTTGTTACCTCTTCTATCAAAAGATATTACTTTGTTGATACCTTCAATCTTATTTTCTTTTTGAACAGTTGCAACTTTTCGAGAACCGATACAACCAACTTCTTCACCTAAGAAGAAGTAGTAAAGTCCTGGTATATTTTTTTCAATCATATTAAGCATGATGACAACACCTGCTTTATCGTCTGCACCTAAGATAGATTTACCGTCAGTGTTGATTATATTTCCTTCGATTACGTGAACTACTTTAGTAAGGGCTGAAGTAGCAGTATCTAAGTGAGCAGTGAACATAACATCACTTTCTCCTATTTTGATGAATAGATTTCCGAACTCGTCTGCCTGTAAGCCTTCACCTAAAAGAGGAAAGATTTCAGATTCAGTACCGTGTGGGTATGTTCTGGAAGTCAATTCTAAAAACTTATCTTTAATATTCATTTTACGAATTTTATTTGTTTTACAAAGATACGGAAATAAAGTTGTTAACAAAACATTTATAGATTTTATTTTTTAATATATACTTTATGCAACAAAAATCTGATCTTATAAACGGAACAATACAGATATTCGACAAATTTGATATTGGTGCGACACAATCTGGTGATTTAAATTTCACGCCTTCATTTACCTCAATAGGTGATGAATATTCGTTGAGTTTTATTGATCTTGAAAGAGTAAAATCATTTACAAAATTTCAATATGATACGCTTGGAATGACAAGCACTAGATTTTTAAATAGTTTCTATAGAATATCTCGTGACAACAAAAGCTGGAGCGAATGGTTTCCTTTAAATAGAAATATAGAAAACTTTCCAGTAGTCGATACAAAAGATTTACTTTATTTAGATATTAAATGGGTAAGAGCTGGTAGTTCTGATATAGGAACAATAAGACTATTAGAATATGTAATAGAAGGAGAATTAGAAAGAAATGTTGTAGAAGATGGTAGTGTTATTCAAGTTCCTATTGGAAAGTCACTGATAATGAAAGCTCCTTATATATATAAGGTATTTTCAATAAGTGATGTTGAGATTATAACTAATTCTGATATTTCAAATGTTTCTATAAAATACAGATACTCTCAAGATAATGAAAGAACTTGGTCTGAATGGGAATCGTTCACTAAAGAAAACATTAAAACTACTAGAATAAATCCAATACGATTTTTTCAAATAGAATATTCTATAGAAAATAAATCCAATACTAGCATATCAATACAAGATATCAATATAATTGGAGATGTTCAAAATGTAAGTAAAGATTATTTAAAAAGTAATCTTATGGGTATAAGAGAGTGTTGTAAGTCAAACATGGCAGGATATACAGATGCAAACGGAAATTTTGTAGCAGGAACTGGTTTAAATGCAGGTAGTATAGGTGGTGACTCTTGCACAACGGATAGTTCTCTTCCGAAAATGACCAATGATGAAAAAGCTAATTTATATAATCCATACCAACAAAATACTGCAATGGACTTACTAAATAAATTAAGTACAGATGCTCAACAATTATTTGGACATGAGACCATATACTTCTGTACCGATCCTGATAAAAAAGGACAAGACCACACTATGCATGAGTATCAACTATTTAATGTAGTATGTGAAGGTAGTATAAAAGTATCCGTTGACAATAACGCGTTTCCTGATAGTCAGATAATCATGAATCAATTTGATTTGAATTTGTTTGAACAGATGGAAGTACATATAACAAAACAAGCATTCAAGGAAATATTCGGACCACAAAGAAGACCTTCTAAAGAAGACTTTTTATACTTCTGTAATCTTAATAGAATGTATCAGGTGGATCACGCACAACAATTTAGAAACTTCAACAATGCGGCGGTGTATTACAAATTACATTTGAAAAAATACAGTCAAAAAGCAAATGTCAAAGCTGGCAATGCAAATATTGCAGATACTTTAAAAAATCTTACAAAGAACACTACGCTTGATGAACTTATGGGAATTGAGATGGCACAAGATAAAGCGGCTGTTGCAAACAAAGATCAGTTCAAACCATTAACTAAAGATCCTATAAGACTGGAATATAAAGCAGAGATTGATAAAGAGTTGATAGAAAATTCAAGTACGATAATATCTAGATCAAATTATGATATGTCTTCAGTTGCTTATAGAACACCTGGTGTTAGCTATAAAAATCTAGATGCTCAACTGAGAGTATCCGATAATATTGGATACTATGTTTGGTTCAAACTTCAGAACTATATTAAAGGAGAGCTTTATAACTTCTTCAATTACTATGATGATACAAATTCTTTAGGATGGAAAGCAGATTTGGTTGATGATGATATTGTTTTCACCGCAAACTCAACAGAATATACATATCACCTAAAAGGAAATGCAACAAATGATGTGATTGCACTTGATGAAGATGTTTGGTACTGTTATGTTCTTAATTTAGACCAAAGAAATAGTGAGATGACACAATGGATCTATAAAAGAGATATCGATGACGAAAATGAAGGTGGTGCTGCAGTCTCCACTATATTAGATAATATATATAAAGGAACTCAACCAATTGTTCCTTTTGAATATATCATTGAAGATGGTTCTTGTAACATATTAGGATCTGATATGAAACTTACTAATGTAAGATTATTTATAGAAACTATACCAGAGAATTATCATAATAAGATTCTGAACCAGTATATAATAAGAGATGATTCGAAACATATGGTTTTTGCAGACAATGCAACTACCAGGATTTACTTACCCAACTTTCCGTACAACGAATAATTTAGAGCTAGGAAATCGTCAATTTCATTTTTGTTGTGTGGTTCCCACTCTTCAATTATTCTTTTTGTTTTCATGTCTGCTCGACCTCTGTTTATCTTTTTTCTAAACTCAGGTAAAGTTTTACAAAAGTAGTGGTTTATCTGTGCAATCTCTAAATCACCTTTTAAATTGAATGTTCCAGAAACCTCATTAAAATTAGTGTCGTTTAGAATTACATTTGGATAATGTGCGTTTACCATCTTCACACCAAATCGTTTCAGTTTTAAAAATGTTTTTATGTGCTGGTTTTTATCAATCTGTCTTTTTGTGAATCTTTTTAATAGACTATAATTTTCTAAAGGTTCCTTATGTCCATTGCTACCAAAGATGACCCAGTTTATAGCGATTCCGTTTTCAACACTATCATATTCGTTTAGAAAATCCTTTATGTTTTCATGTTTCTTTAAAACAACGAATTCATCTACATCTAAAAATGCAACCCAATCGTATTCGTATCTAAATCTTTCTATGAATGTGTTGTATGCGGGTATTTGTTTTACTTCACCATCAAACTCAATAATAGTGACTGCATCGTCTTTGACTTTACAACGCCAATTATTTTCAAAAACGAATATATTGTCAAATCCTAATTTTTTGTGATAGTCAATCCATTCTTTGATGTATTCGTCTTCGTCTTTTGCAATGCAGACTAGTGCTACTTTCATTGTGGACTGTTGTTTTTTTGATTTCTAATTTTCCAAGCTTCTAAATCTCTTTCCATAAACTTTCTAATTCGTTTAGAAATGTTTATAGAATTTTCGTCACAGAATTTTCTATATTCTTCAAGTAATTTATCTGGTAGTCTTAGAGAAAACATTTTGTCTTTTGCTGGCATAATGTATATACGATTTTTAAGTATATATACAAATATATGCCCTCTATTCTATGATTTTTTCAACATATGTAACTACTTCTCCTGTAGTAAATCCTTTTTCTATAAGAAGTGGTAGTGAAGAGTCTTTACACCATGCGAATATTGTCCATCCTTTATAGTTTTCGTTGACGTATTCCCATCTGGTTTCCCAAAGCATTCTGTAGATTCCTTTTCTTCTATGTGCTTCGTCAACCCAAGCATCCATGAATTTTATCCTGTTGTTGTTTTCTAAGCACATAAAAATATGTCCTATTGCTTCTTCTCCATTTACTTCATACGCCAACCACATTTCAAGATTCTGTGCATTAGTCTTAAGCCTAATTATTTTTAGACCTGTATTCTCTACCATTTATTCTACAGATTATTTATATAATCTATATATTATTAGTAGAAATTAAAAAAGCAGTCAAAATGACTGCTTTTGTTATTTATTATTATTGTTAAAATTAATTAAACATCTATTTTAAAATTATAAGATTTATAATTAAGGTATTTATTTTGCTTTACTAAATAGTTGATATAATTTTTCTTATCATTTCTTATAGAGATGTTTTCAAAATAAATATCACATTGTTCTCCTAATATATCTACTATTTTTTTTTGTAAAATGGTAAATGGTATTGAAGTATCAATTACAATATGACTATGGAATTCGACCTTATCTATATGATCAATCATATAGTTACCTCTTGAAACAATTTCGGGATATTCAATAACAAATAAATAATTCAATTTTTCATAATAAAATTGTTTGTGTAATGAATTAAATACTTTGTTGGTTAATTTAAAATTCAAATCTTTTATATGTTTTGCATTTGTATTTGTTAAATCTAATTTGATTATTTCACTTTTATTTTGAGATATTAAACATTCGAATCCGTATCTAAGGTCATCTTCTGCATCAATACCTTCTAAATTTTTCTTTTTTTTAATCATTCGTTTTAATTATTTTTTAAGATTATGTAACAATCGACATTAATCTTTATCTTCTATAGAATAAGAGAGTGTCCAATTTTTACCGACATCAGTAACCTTTTTCCATTTCTTTTTTCTAACTGAACCAGTTGACTCTATTTTTAGTTTTTCGTATTGTTTTTCAACTTTAGTATAATCAATTAATGGATGTGATTTAAATTTAATTAAAAAATCTTCAACTTTATATAATTCATAGTTCATTCTTACTGAGTCATTATAACTAAATTCTGAACTTGTTTTTATTTCTTTTATATAGTCTTTAATGTATTTGGCAAATTTTATATCTCTAAGTTCGGTATAACCATCTTCCGTTCTCATTTGTTCTAAATATGGAATTTTAGATAGAAGAAACTTTTCTACTTTAAATGCTAGTTTTTTATCTGTTAAAGGTATGAATCTAGAATTGTCTATTAATATATTATACGTTTTGTGATGGGTTAAGACTCTATTTAAATCTTTACTAGAAACACCAATCTTCATATGTTTCTTATCACCGCATACTAAAATATAAATGTAATACATACACCGAAGAATATTATTTTCCGTTTATAGTTTGACAAAATAGAACTGGTGTTACTTCTTTTGATTTCATCTCTAAATAATCATCCATTGAGAATCCTTCTGGTAAGTTTTCTAAATCGTATCCGTATTCGTTTTGTAATTCGATAACTAAGTCTTTAATGCGTCCCATAGTATATTGTTTTAAGTTTGTTTTACAAATATAAGGATAATATTCTATTTGTACAACTTTAAACCAGCATCAATCGAAGAAGAAACGTCCATTTCACAATAGTCTCTTATTTCATCCAACCTACCTGCATGATAGTATTCGTGTACCAAAGATCCATCCATATTTACTTTAGGACTTGCAACTCCAATTTCGTAGCACATCTCGTCAAAACTATATGCGTATGCGAACTTCTGTTTCCAATCATCTGCCATATCTACAACTCTCATTTCCCACGGTTTCTTTTCGTAGGGACGAATGATATCAGCCGGTGTGATTTCGTATTTGTGTAGTTTGTGAAGAACCCAAGGAATGTCAAAATAGTTTATTCGAAAGCCTGATAAATTGAAACTTTTTTTCTCAATTTTCTTCAAAAGATTATTGAAACTTTCTACGATGTATCTCTCGTCTTCTCCATAGAAGCTTCTGATCTGCTTTTCTCCATTACCGTCTACATATCCAAAAGATATACAACATATCTTACCATAGGTTGATATAATACCCGCTTGGTCTAAATAAGAATCTTCTAATGAGAATTTTTCATCCCATTTCATTCTTTTCCATTTACCTTCAAATAGTTTGGCACCACGTTCGTCGTTTAGTAAAAAGTTTTGATAATCTTTGTGTTCGCCGACGGTTTCGATGTCGAAGTGAAATAGTTCCATATATTTTATAGGTATAAAAAAAGAAAAAGTCCATATTTGATATGGACTTTTTTTTATTATATGTCTTTAGGATTTAACTTGTTGATCCATCTACTGACACTGAACCAGAAATCTTCCCACTCCTCTATCGCCGTATCGTGTGTGTATGTTTGTAGTTCCGACATTGCCATGGCACATAGAAGTTCTACGATTAGTGTGCTGTTTTCGTTGTTTATATATTTGTCATAAAATGAATGGTTCGAATTTATCATCATTACGGTTTTTTTACCTTCTCTTTCAAGCTTCCAAAAAGATCCTGATTTGTCTCCTTCGAAAAAATCTAATCTGAAAAGATCCTTGTTGTATTTTAAATCAGTTGGTCTGTTTTTAGTACCACCCTTTGAAACAGGTTTATTCTTTGCGGTCTCTGGAAGTTTGTTTACATTATCAGATGGTTTGGTCAGCCCAAGATTTTTTTTAATCTTGTTATTTAGATGTTTTGTGAATTCTTCCGCTTGTTTTTCCTGGTCGTCAGTAGTGTTCTTAGGTGTTTTGTCGGAAAGCTCCTTTGCCAACTTTGTACCCCAACTCGCTATGATGTTTAGTTGATCGATGATTTTCTTTTTCTCGCTATGTGTTGATAGACTCGTTTCTTCGCTACTATGTTTTATATTTATGACTGAGTTTTTATTCATTGATATTCCAAAGTATTCTATAAGCTCTTTTGGAATTTGAATTTCTACTCTAGTCGAATTCAATGAGTTGTGTATTTGCTTGCAACCCAACCAGTTTCCTCCTATTTGGATGTATTTGTTGTTTAGTGACAGGTAGACTCCCTGTTTGTCTATCGAGAATCCAGGTCTTTGGTCTTCTCTTTTCTTATCGAACCCACTTGGTTCTACATAGCCTATGAAATATCCTTCGAATGATATTCTATGTGTTGTTCCATCTACTAATATTTCTATGTCTTCAGAGTAGTTTTTGGTATTTTTATCGGATCTGTACAATGGATCAAAAGAAATTACTTCCGAGCCATTTATTAAAATTTTCATTTTTGGAAGTGAATCTCCATTTGGACTTGTTTTTATTTTGTCCAATGCTTTAAAATATCTCGCCGCAAATAATTTTGTAATATATGCAGGTTGTGTGTGTGAAAAATCTTCAAGTCTTGACTTTTTAGTATCTCCCCATTTACAATGCATTTGTATCTTAGTTCCTTTTATAAAATTTTTGTCTGTATTTTTCTTTTGAAAAAAGTTTATATTAAGTGGATTGTTGTCTATGTCCCAAACTGCAACACTTACAAAATTATCATCTTCTCTTTTTGTTTCGACGGTTACGTATTGAGAAAGATATGCCATTGCAGCTTTCATACCAATACCATAGTTTCCAATATCATCTATAGAATATTCTCTGTCACTACCAAATGAGAATGACCTTTTTAATTCTTCCAATGACATTCCAAAACCATCATCTTGTATAAGTATTGCCTTTTTACCTGATTTTAATTCTTCTTTAGAAGGGATAACTATATTGATAATATCAGCTTCTGCATCTATTGAGTTATCGACAAGTTCTGATAATGCACTTTCTGTATCATAGTTACTTTGTCTAAGTGCATTTGTTATGTACTTTCCTGTGAAAATTATTGGTAGAGTTTCTGTTTCTTCAGAAGTTACTTCAATAATTGTTTGTTTGATTGTTGGTATTTTTGAAACTTCTACAGTTTCTACAATACACTCGTTCTCTAGTGTTTTCATATTATTTTTTTATTTTTATAGTAACTGTTTTAGTCACCTAATTTATATAGATATTTTTATAGATAAAGTTTAATATTTATTGTGTTGGTCATAAAATTTTTTTATAACAGATGTGAGAATTTAATAATACTTAGGTATATTTTTTCAATAAATATAATGTATAAAAGATAAAAAGTCTATATACTCCATCTTTCTGAAGCTTCCAACATTTTATGAACAGATTTGATAACATTATCAGTATTGTTCATCACATCTTCTATAACATCTTGTATAGATATCTTTACAACAAATAGTTCATATATACTTCTTTTTCTTATATAAGATCTTTGTGTCTTCATACTTGGTACAAATATAACCATTGGGTATTTATTACCTAATGCAATATTATACTCATACATTTCTTTATAGAAGTCTCCTTCTAAATTTCGGTAATATTTACAGTCTCCTATAAATCTATGACCATCATAATCACTAAAAACATCAGGTCTTATATCATTGTGTTCAGTTATATCATCATTGATATCCGTTATTGTAAGATTTTGTATATCAACCTCTTCGAATATTCTTTTTTTGAAAGACTCACTATATTTGAAAACGATTCTGGAAAAGAACTCCCAAACATATTCAAAGTTTTTAGTATAAAACACCTTGATTGTAAATTTGTTAGATACTGATTTTGTTTCATAGTATTTTATCAATGTATTTACTATAGGATAATGTTTTATTTCTGTTTCACAAATCTTTATTTGATTTATAACATCATCATCTATTTTAATCAAGTTAATATCATAACCCTCATCTTTAAGAAATCGAAACATATTATTTATTTTTTCACAATCCTTTTCTGATCCACAATCATTCAATAGATTCATGAGTGTGCTGAAATAAATATCATCTAAATTCCATTTACCACTGTTCTTTATATCTTTAACCTTATAAGTAATACCAGGCCCTTTTCTACCAATTTCTCTTTCAGTTTTGACTATATCAATTTTAGAATTTTTTATAGCACGAGGTGAATGCACTTCTATTCTTTTTTTAGGATATATGAATTCATATGTTATATAATCTAAGAAGAACTCTTTTAGTTTTTTAAAGAAAAACATATCAGATTCAATGTCATTTTTATCATAAGAGAATGAAAAATTAGATAATAAAAGATTACCATCTTTTTTTAAGTCTTTATACTTATTTAATATCTGAATTGTGAGATCTACATTCTTTTCATTTACTTTAAAGTTTTTAGGCAATGAAATAAAATTGGTGTTTGGTGTTATAAACTCACCAACAAATTTTATTTTTAATTTATCACCATTGAACTCAACTAATGGAAATTGTCTTTTAGATAATGAATCCTCTGAATTTTTTCTCATAAAATTCAAATCAGATTGTAAAAAATCAGACTGAAGCTCTTCTTCAGAGTCTATCAAGACCTTATAGGTCTTATTCTTCCATTGAATATCCTTCATCTTCTCGACTCTCTATTTTATCTTTAAGTATTCCAATTGCAAAGTCAATATCTCTATCAGATTTGTCGATAGTTATTATATCAACTCTATTATAGAAGTCAGAGTTGTTTCTAATCACTTCTTCTTTTGAAGATATGAATATGAAACCTAAATTATCAGAAATGATTCTTCTACCATTCTTTTCCGGTAATTCACTAAATAGTTCATCAGTAACGGTATCTAAAGATATGAACCGCAATCCATTATTTCTTTTTGTAGAAATACACTGCAATAATTCATCATTTATCATTTCGATATACTTATGACATTCATCAAATACAACAGTATAACATCTTGATCTATCAGAATTTGCAGCTAAAATAAATTTTCCTAATCTAGATAGCACATATTCACCTTTTGTATATTGAACTAATAAATTGGTTGTAGATGAAGAAGGTATTATTATCTCGGTCACATGATTTTCAATATCAAGTGTTTTCTCAATTCTATAAGTTTTTCCGGCACCAGACTTACCAAGAACACAAATTGCAGAACTTTCTTTATCAGAATTTTTTGTTGATTCACCACCAAATGGGTTTATGACACTGGTATTTTCTTGTTCAACTACATCAACGGATTCATCATCCATATCCGATTCATCATCCATATCCGATTCATCAAATCCATCTATTTTATTTCTAATAGAAACTGATCCATTTATTTTATAAAGATTTAAAAGATAATCTAATCTATTTTTTTTAGCTTCGGTACTACTATGTGTATTTACTAAAAAGTTTTTTGTCTCTTTTAAACAGGAACTACTATTTACTACAGTTGTAGTAGTAAAATCTTCTTTTTTAAGACCTATTATTACACCACCTTTGATTATTTTACCACAATTGTCTTCTATAAATTTATCAACACCTACTATATTAGATATTTCCTCAACAACCTCAACAAAAGTTTTGTATGCTTCTCTATTATAAAAAGTTTTATCACCTATGTTGACAACCAATGTTGTCTTTTGCTTCCGCTGAGTCATCAACGGATTTTCAACTTTTAATTCTGATTCTAATATCATATCTATGTCGTTATATCTTGAAATTTTCATTTAAAACAATAATTTTCTTTTATATATTAATCTGTTTTTTTATCTTTTTAGCTTTATCATATCATAAATATAATCATTATTTTAATAACTGATCTATTTTGTGCTCTCTAATATCAATAAAGTGTTTATTGAACTCGGTTACTGTCGAATAGACTCTACCACCTTTATCATCAAATATGATGGCATCATCTTTACCAAAGAAAGAATCGTATATGATTACATAGTTGTATTGTATCGTCTCGTAAAAGTCATATCCACCCTTTGCTCTCTGTTCTTCATTCTTGAACCTTTTTATACAAACACATATTCTAGCATCATATGTCTTTCCACCAGTTTTATATTTCTCAATCTTTACCTTTCTCTTCTTTAATACTTGTATCTTATTAAAGTCAATCAGTCGATGATGTATTATCTTTCTTTCTTTTTGAAACTGCTTTACAAAAGACTCGGTATCTAATCCTTTTGATTTTGAAAAATTCTCTGGTGAGAACTTGAAGACTTCTTGTAATAGATTATGGTTACCCTTACGTATCTCTACGGTCTTGAGCATCTCAATCCATTTGTTATAGTCTTCTAATGTCATATTCCTTATATGTTAAAAAAACTCTTATGTCTAACATAAGAGCTTTAAAATTTGTTCTTTTATTCCAGATTGCTTGATACCTTCGTTCATTTTCTTAGTGTGAACAAAAAATTCTAATGCACTAAGATCCAAATCGTCAATGGCAACCCATTTCTCTACGTCTGGATGACTCGAAAGCCATTCTGTTATTTCGGCTACTCTCGTACTTTCAAGTTCGTCCATAGACTTTAAAACGTGATTTGGAGTAGTTGCAATAGGGGCCTTCAAAACTCCGTACTTGATAAACATATCCTGTAGTTGTTCCAAAGTACAATGTAACTTCCAATCAGAAGATACTACAATCTCAGCATCAGTTATTGTCAATATGTCGTTTAAGACTTTAACTGCCTTTGAGTTAAAGTTATCCATCTTTATATGTGCCGGTATCTTTGGATCGTTTACGTATCCAGGATCTCCAGGATTAGAAAGCTTCCATTTCTTAATCTTTTTGTCGCGACCGCCCCACTCTGTGGATAAGCACATTACTCCATCATTATCCAAAAATATTACTTTCATAGTGTAAATATAATAAATTATTTCTTCTTTAACAACTTTTTAAGTGATTTAAAAATACTCTTTTTCATTTTCTTCATTTTCTTCTTCTTACCTCTGATGATGTCGTAACTTGATTCCAATTTCCCGCTCATCACGGTCTTTTCTTTTAATTCCATATTCTTTCTATTTTTGGTCTATTGAATGTAGCACAAAATCATTTGTGTCGCAATTTACTATCGGCTTCCCGTCGTGCCTGACAGGTATCGCCATTATCTCTTTCTTTCCGTTCTCTTTCTCAATGGTGTGAAACATATAAAGCTTCCCGTCCTTTCTGTGTTTGTAAATGGTCATTTCCATAATCCTTATTTTTTAAAAGTAAAAAACCCAGCCTTAAAAAGACTGGGTTTCAATATCGTCAAATACAATATCATAAACTCAGTCGTTGACTGTTTTGTTCAAGTAAAATCATTCTATCGTTAAATTCTCTCATTACTTTATTTCTTTTACAAAGATATATATTAATTTTCAATAAACAAAAAACCCTCTCTAAAAGAAAGGGTTTGGGCCAAAACTTTTTCAAAGTCTTTTCGGCTCCACCACCTTGTTTTATGACTACAAGGAAAACATTTTCCTAAAGTTACGCAACTTTTTCAGACTCAACTGAAGCAGCTCTGTAAGCAGTAACTAACTTTTTAATCTCACCTAATGCTTTTCTTGCGTCAGCGTTAGATTTTTTAGTTGTTTTATTATGGTTAGTATCGAATTGCTCCCATAATGTTTTTAAGTTTTCGTAGATTTCTTGCATCTTGTTTATATTTGTTTTTTTAGGGTTAAAGTACCCTTTGACTCTTATAGTCTTTTATTATATAATATTTATATAATAAGTTTAATTTTATCCAAAAAGATCTTCTGCGTCAGAAGCGTCTGTGAATCCGTTTGTGTCATCTTCGTCTTCGTCATCTCCGATTATTTTGTTGAATTCGTTTTCAACTTCTTCAATTTCGTCCAATGATTTGAATCTGAAGTAGTCGTTGATGATTGGTGCCATTCTTTCTAAAACTTCTTGTGTAAAAATCTCTTGTGTGAATAGTTGTTTTGTAGTGACCGATTTGTTTAGGTGTGAGATATACCATCTAAGACCTCCTGGTGTGAATGTCATTTCTCCTGTAGATTTGTTTACGTCCATTTTACCTTTTGCGATTCCGATTTGATCAAAATATTCTGGTCTACAGAATGCATCTAATCCAGTATATGGATTCATACCATGTGCGAAAGAAATATCGAATCTGATTTTTTTTGGTTTTGCTAATCTGGATTTTTGTGTTTTGAATAGTACTGAAATACCAGAAGATCCTAAATCCATATCATCCTCTTGACCGGTTTTAAGTTGAGATTTTGACATCATTCCAATCACTGAAGCACTGTATAACAGACCATTGCCTCCCTTCATGACACTTTTTGGAAACATATCCATTGTTAAGTAGGTATGATTTGCCACTAAAAGTGGAATATCTAAATATCCTAAGTCAGTATTGATACTTCTGAATAAAGATCCTAATGCCTTTGCTTTAGTCATATCTTGTTTGATATCTCCTTTAAGTAAATCCGCCTTTTCTTTATTACTCGCCATTTGTCCTAAAGAGTCGATAACAATCATAAGTTTAGGTAATTCGAATCCTGCAAGCTTTTGTTCTTTCAAATCATCAATCAACTGAGTCAATAACATGTTTACATCTTCTACTTTATTGGATCTGATTAATCTGAATTTTTCTAAAGAGTTGTCAACTCCATATTTAGGTAAGTCTTCTAAGTCAATTGCTTGCTCTGTATCGATATAGATTACTGAGTAACCAGCTCTTTGTGCATGTTTGGAACAAGAGTAACACATAAATGATTTACCTGCACCAGATTCACCTGCGAAAACACTAATTCTATTTGTTGCAATACCACCATTCAAAAGTCTACCGGACATTGCAGCATCTACTAAATAAACTCCTGTTGTGATAAACGTTTTTTCTTTTACTTCTTTCTCTATTAAAATTGGAATAGATTTAGCAGCTGCTTGAACTTCAGGGCGATAGCTTGCATGAGTAGCAGCATAAAAGTGAAAAGTATACATCACGTTGTAGGCATTTGAACCTGTCAAAGGGCCTCCACTTACCACATCGCCAGGTTTGCCACTGTATTGTGGTGTACCTACTAAAATAATAGTCTCGGGGTCATTGGCACGAATAACTGGAATAATGGCATTGGCATAAGTTTTTACACTAGACCAATTTACCCCATTGGGTTCATTGCAAATTTCATAAATCACATGTTTTTTGCCTTTATGTTGGTTGGACATGTATTTC
>Ga0209596_1000370_pt1 | contig 42129 bp, 86 predicted proteins | sample M_130807_MF_Meta_FD_187314 | JGI IMG/M metagenome (GOLD analysis project Ga0209596, IMG submission 187314) | Freshwater microbial communities from Lake Montjoie, Canada to study carbon cycling - M_130807_MF_MetaG (SPAdes) (version 2) | ecosystem: Environmental > Aquatic > Freshwater > Lake...
TAGGGTAGCCGTCAAAGCACCCGTTACAGCCGCCGTGCCTGTTATAGCCAGAGCCGTGCCGCTCCATGTCAGATTAGCCGAGCCACCTAAAACGCCTGAGTTATTGAACTGAACCTGAGTATTAGAACCAGCCGCATTAGCAATCGTTGAACTAGTCTTGATAAAGTCAACACCATTCCAAGCGCAGACAGCAGATTCACCCGCAATAATCGTTACACCCGTTGTTGGGCCAACACCCACCAACTTAATAGACTGGGTACTTCCCGTCTTATTAATAACGACATAGACCTTAGACTGCGCTGGCGCTGTGATAGTCCTTGTCACCGTTCCGCTTGCCGTCCATAGAAGGATGGCTTCTCTAGAAGTATTTGCCGCACCAGTTGTGGTGGTCAGGGTTACATCTGCATCAGAAGTGATGGTTGTTGTCCCTGCTACCGCCGAATCCAAAAGACTTGTAATAGCGTCATTTACCGTGGTTCCCCACGTTCCAGACAGTTCTCCTGTGACGGGGAGCGCCAGCCCTAGTAATGATGTATATGCTGTTGTCATTTCTTACCTCAAGTTACGACTTCTTGCCAATTAGGTGTTTGTGTATCAACAACATTTGACCAAACTGGGGTCTGCGGGTTGCTGATATTTTGCCAGTTTGCTGTCTGTGAGTCATCTATTATTTTCCAATAAACTGCAATTACAGTTCCAATTTGCCCTGTTGCTGATACGCCCGTTAAGGCAATCACCCTTGGCGCTACGCTTACCGAACCAACCGAACCCGCTAGAGACACCCCCGCAAGTTCAATCGTCCTGTTTACCGTTACGCTACCAATTTCTCCAACTATCGTGTTAGGTAGAAGCGGGACAATTACTTGACCCACTGAACCAATCGCCTCTACCCCAGTCAATCCAAATTCAAAAGTTGGAACAACCGAACCAACCGCTCCAAAAGCCGACAATCCTGCTAGGCTAAAACTTGCATCTCTGGTAACGCTTCCAACCGCACCAGAAATTACATTCCCAGTCAGGGCAAACGATGTTGCCCCCCTTGATACCGTTCCTACAGCCCCTACCGCCCCTACGCCTGTTAAATCAAGAGACTTACCATGCGTTACTGTTCCAACCTCTCCAGTAGCCCCTACGCCCGTCAAAGCCAGCGTTAGGGTGGGACTTAGTGTTCCAACATAACCGTATGCTATGTCCCCTGTCTCCGCCGCCGATTGGCTTGGAGTTAGAGAACCAACCGCCCCACTAGCCGATACACCCGTTAGTGCTACAGATCTATCAGGCGAGACTGACCCAATGGCTCCAGTAGCATCTACCCCTGTTGCTTCAAGAGTGCCGCCCCAGCCATTAGCCCCCCACGTTTGGTAGCCCCAGCCGAGAGACATTGTTTACCCTTTAGGTGGTAGCTAAACGGATCAAGGCAGTTGTGGTTGTGTTCGATGGCATTGTCAAGGTGAACGTACCTGCGGTAATCGTCTGGTCACCAAATGTATAAACCGCCACAGCCTTATTAGACTGGGTTGAGTTATAAATCAGCACCGCATTAAACGCTGTAGTCAAAGTCACTGTTGTGTATGTTATCGAAGCAGAAGGCGTAAAGAACGCCACACCCGCAGTTGCCGAACTATTAGTCGCAGTAGGAGGAGTTGCCGCCGTTACCGTTACACCGCCCGCCGTATACCCCGTACCAGAAACTTCTCCAGTGGCTGAATATGCGGTGGTTGCGGCGTTGTAAGTGGCTGAAGACAGATATAGAGCCGCTTTGAATGTATCGGTTGCAGATGTTCCCCGTGTGGGTGCAGTACCAAAGTTATGGGTTGCAGTCATTAACTCGCCCATAAAAGAGGTACACATTGATGCTGTATTTGCCATAGTAGTTCCTTAAAAATTACCAGTCTCACCACCAACAGTTGGTGGCTTCTTCAAAGTTACATGAGCAGAGCGGTGGACTAATTCACCCTCTAGCCAATACTCTGTCCATGTGGTTGTCTCGTTTTCATTGTCAATGTCACCCTCTCGCTTTTCTAGCAGAGAATCATCCATGTCGCCCTTGGTAGTTGTTACTATCAATTTGAACTCCTAATAAGCGCCGCTGTCGAAGTGTTGGCTGGCATAGTGATTGTAAATGTTGTAGTGGAAGTTTTGTCAGCACCAAAATCCAAAACAGCGATAGACTTGTTTCCCTGCGTTGCGTTATAAATTAACGCGCATCTTGCTGTGATTGCACCCGTCCAAGATATGTTTGGGAAGCCCACATACGCCGTATAACCAGAGCTACTCACCGTGATAGGAGTTAACACCGCGCCACCAGCTACATAAGTTCCAGTGGCGGCCACCTCATTCGTTGCAGAATACACAGTTGTATCAGCGTTTAAATCAGCATTAGCTGTATACAAGGCAATCTTGATTGAATCAGTTGTTAGATCATGTATCCCCTTATATAGCTCTGATTTAAAGCTAGTAGTTTGTGTTTGAACTATGCTCATTGAACTTGTGTTCTCACTTGGCCATCACGATAAGCATCCATACGCTGTTTGCCATCACCCAAGTTCTTGAGCAGAGCAATAGACTGTAGATACATCTCGTTGTAAAACTTAACCAGATCTGGTTCACCCTTCATGTAACGAATGGCCTCAACCATAGTTCCATTGAGAAGAGCAGAATCAAAGTTATCGCCTAGCCAAGTTTGGCTTGCGGTAACTATAGACTCAGGGTAATAGTAATAATGCAGTTCTGCGTTGTACGTTGCATTTGGTGTTGGGCCAAGAATAAACGTCAATTCTTTTACATCATTGGACTGCGGGCCAAAAATAGCATAGTGTTTAGGCTTTCCTGTATCCGTTGGATTAGGATACGCATCTCTAATAAAGTTAACGTCTTTATTTAACAAGTAGAGATAGTCACCACCAGTTGAATATATAGCTAAAGAGTATGTAGACAAGAAATCATCAGGCGCAGACAAATACTTATTACCAGAGGTTAAGGTTCCGGTAACGTTCTTTCTCAGGTTAGAGATCTGCACCGTGTTATAGATGCGTTGCTCCGCCTGTTTAATCATAATGTTCATATCTACCGTGGGAAACGTGTTCTCACAGTAGTCTGAAACAGCAACGACTAACTCAGCATATGTCATACAAATCTCAGCCCATTGGCCCCCGTGCCATTACACCTTTGGTAGCGGCACCAGTGCCGCGAATCTTAATGCCAGATGTTTTAGGTTGCTTGTCACCAGCAGATTTGCTAACTGCGCCAACGCTCATATTGTATTCATCTAACTTGCTGTGGTTAGCAGTTTTGCCGGGGTTCTCAGATATCTTGAATGCTTTACCATCCATAGTGTGTGGCTTGGCATAAACGCTGGCATCACCAACTTCTTTGCCCATCATTTTTTTGCTAAATGTAGCCATTATTTGCTCCTTGAAGACTTCATCTGGTTGGCAACTTTAGCCATACCACGGCCTAATGTACGCATTTGCATATTGGTCTTTCCACCTTTAGCAAATTTAGTCATTGGCTTGCCGGGATGCATCTTCTTCTCATGCTTATGCACAGCACCAGCCATCATTTTCTTGTCTTGTTTTAAGTCAGCTTTGTCCATCTTTTTCTCCTAAGTTACGCTTACCGTTACTGTACCAACACTTGTCGTTCCCACCAAGTTATTTGGCGTTAAATCTACATCAAAGTTACTTGATCCACCCACTGGATACCAGCCCCACTGAATGTCTCTAGACCCCCCTGTAGGGTAGCCACCAAAGGTATTGTTTGGATCAACCTGCAACCCATTCACACCAGCCGTTACATAAGTGGTATCTTTCCTTGGATTCCTCAAAGCCTGTGGATCTTCTACTGGATACATACCCAATAGCAACTGTGGCTGATCTGGATCCCAACACTCAGGACACACCCTCAATTCATATCGTTTGGTCTTAATAACCTCTGTTTTTAAATTCTTGAGCTTGTATTGCTGACCGCATCTATCGCATTCAGCAATGGCAAATTTGCCAGAGGCGAATGTATTACCCATTAGGGGGTACTCCCGCCAATGAACTGCTGTCTAGGAACAAAACGCAACGGGGCTTTTTCGTGATCTTCACCAGCCGCCAAATTGAACTGTTCATCGTATGCTTGTTTCAGCATATCCAAACGGCCTTGTAACTCAGGAACTTTCATGGCTATGTAGTAAGCCAATCCTGAGACAACACAAGGCAAGAAACGGAAATTCATATCAGATATTTGAATACCAGAGCCGGCATCTTGAATCCTACGCATTCTGTAATACACAAGCTGGTAGGTAGTAGAGTTATCTGGTGTTGGCCATACTGTTACCGCAGGAAGCTGTGGCACATACACAGCCGTTGCCGTTGTATGCGTAGCCGCTGTTGTCCCAGCCTGTCCACGGAACACGTTACCAATTGTATTGCCGTCTAAATAGTTGTAATACATGATCTCCGAATCCAATTTAATGAACCCAGATCCAGCTAATCCAGCAGTGGAAGTTAACGTAATTGTTGTGGCACTAATGGTAACGTTTCCATTGGTAGCCAAAGTAGTCGGGCTAGTTTCTCCAGACAAACGCTGAATCCATATCTGAATAGGACGAGCCTCAGTTAGTTTGTTAGGAATAGTGGCATAGGTAGAAACACTAATACGGCTGATTGTGAGGTCAGCTTGGGTGCTTGCAGAGTTAGCGCCTGTGCGAATTACATGATCTAGCAGATCAATAGTATCCAATGGCAAAGAATAAGTATTCAATCCGGGCGTTAGGTCAATTACGCCTTGCTCAATCGTCCACATATTTAAACCACGATTAGCCCACTCAATGGTCATTATGTTCATTGACCTACGAGCTGTTCTTAAATCGTAGCCTGTACGCATTTCTCGACCCGCACGCTCCCATGACTCCTCGGCTATCTCCGTGAAGTCCATGTTGAAGGCGGTTGCGCCAGTGGTGTAACTCATTTCTTAGCAGTCTTTGCAGATTGAATAAATGCTTGCGCTGTAGGCGCACCTTTGCTACCAACCTTACGCATCTTCTCACCAGAGCCTTTGGCTATACGTTTTTTCTTGGCGTTAATATTTGCATACAAGCCAATAGCCCCGCCTTCAGCATATTGCGTAAAGTCAGTGTCATCCCGTCTAGCTTTCCGCTTTCCGGTAGGCATCTTTGAGGGGTTTATATCCCCCATGCCACGACTTGCTCTCATTTCTTGCCCTTTGAATAACCGCCGCCACACATGGCAACGAGTGTTCCTCTAGTCTTACCCTTGGTAGCAATACCATCAGCGCGTCTAGAGGCCATTCCGCCCTTTGCCAGAGGGACAATCTTCATGTCTGCCTCTGCTTTTTTATTTGGTTTGTACGGCAAAGTCTGTGCGCCTTCGGGCATACCTTTGCTTGGCTTTGACCCCATAAAGTCTTCTTTTTTAGCGGGAGATCTATCAGGCAAAGTTCTTATCTCAAACTCTGGTGCATTTTTGTCAACCTTGATACCACTACCCAACTTAGGTGGGTTGTAATCTTTGTAGTAAGTAGGATCGTCTAAGTGTTGAGATGTAGCTTTTGGCATATTGAACCTTTTTAAATTACTGCTGGTTTAGCAATACTTTTTCTTTGCCATTCCACCTGTGTTAAGCAGTTTACCTTTGGTCTTGCCCTGTTGAGCAATACCATCAGCACGGGCGGATGCGGAAACTTTACCGCCTTTAGCTTTGCCTTGCACAATAAAGCTTGAATTTTTTAATTTATCGTATGCCGCATTTGCTTTTGCGTCTTCACGCTTAGATGGATCGGTAATAGATTTGTAGTCCATCGGCTTCAAAGGAGGAACTGGTTGTCCACCAGAATTCATCTTTTTAACGTTTCCGCCACTTCTCATTCCCATTGATCCAGCCATAGCAGTCTTTGCCATAGGGGTGGGCTTCTTCATACCAACTTTAGCGGTACTCATACCGGCTTTCATTACTGGTTTACCCATCTTAGTTGTAGCCACTTCACCACCCCTTTTAAAAGTTTTGCCTTTATCGGCTTTGCTGAAATCTTTCCCCACGGACTGGGGAACCCCTACCTTCTTGGCAAACGATGGGCTGTGAGCCACCGCCTCCATGAACTTATGTTGTTTTGCGGATGTGGATGGCATTAGCACATCTTTCCGCGAGTCTTACCACGTTGGGCAATACCATCGCCACGGCTAGATGCACTGGAAACTTTTCCACCTTTGGCTAAGTTCCCTCTAGACATAGCTTGCTCACGCTCTCTTTGAACTTGACGGCTAACTGGTCTAGTAGATTCGTAATTTTGTTTAGCTCTAGAAAGCAAATCACCAATAGCTTCAGCACCCGAAGAAGAGCGAATGCGTTCATTAATAGATCTGGTATCAGTTTTACCGCTACCTGATCTAGCGTCTGCAAGATTGCTTTCCATACTTTGTTTCATGCGTTCATTGGCTGACATTTTGGTCACATCAGCAGGAGCAGAAACAGGAGCTGGCGCACTTGTTTGAGTAACTTCGGCAGGAACAGGAGGCGGCATAGGGGCGGCTGATTCACCACGGCGAGTAAGGCCACGTTCTTTATTTAAAAAGTCACGCAAACTTAAACCTGATTTGGCAAGTTCTTCCTTGGTAACAGTGCGTTGCTTTTTAGCGGATGGTGCTGGCGCATATTGACCAGTACCGCTAGAGCCACCGTAGTCTTTACTATCTACCATAGAGCCTTCTTCGCCCTCGTAACCCTTAACTTTTTTCATTTTCTATCCCCTTTGCTGAATAAGCTGGTCAATTTTTGCTTCAAGGCGATTGAAGCGCTGGTCAATGTGGTCAGTAATTCGCTGAACTTCTGTTTGAGTAACGTAATCACGGGCTACCTCCTCACGGGTTATGTTTAAAAGGCGTTCAACACGCTTAATGTCCTCGCCCATATCCTTGACTTGGCTGAGTTTTTCCCGCATGAAGAAGCCAAACGCTCCCATCACAATAGACAAAACTGCCGACCAAATAAGGTTTGCATCCATTAGCACATCTTTCCACGGGTTTTGCCTCGTTGGGCTATGCCGTCTGCACGGGCAGAAGCACTGGAAACTTTTCCACCTTTTGCCATCTTATTGCCACGGGCAACTTCGCGGGTAAGTTCTGACATATCTTCTTCAGAACGTCTTTTTGGCCCCGTAACCATATCAACCATTGCCGCCACAGGAGTAAGAGCAGTTTTAACAGCGTCTTTAGGGCTTTTGCTCATAATCGGAGTTTCTTTGGCTAATTTCATTGCCATTGGAAACGTGCGCTCTATTTCCATTTCCTCAACTTTTTCTCTGGCTGGAGTTCTTTTATCCATAATATTTCCTTTAGCAGTTCCAAGCCTTGAGGCTTTTGTTAATCCTAGAGTTCGGGTCTTTCGCTGTTTTTGCGGATGTCAATTTCTTTTTCATCCCCTCCATGCGGGCGCAGAAAGAGTCTTTCCTTGATCCGCCTTCTGGTTGAGGCGGCTTCAAATTCATCCCTTGCTTTTTCGCGGAGGCTCGGCCCTTGGCGTTTAAACCGCCCTTGGGGTTCTTGCCTTCTTTGCGTTGCCATGCCGGTGTCTTAGCCATTTGCAACTTTCAACTGAGGCTTTGCGTGTTCCTTTAACAAAGGACGCAAAACATCTTTCTCAAAGTCGCGTGTAAATTCTTCTGTGCCAATATGTGGAAGACTGATCATTGGATCTAAGTAAATCTTAAATCCATCTTGTCTTGCTCTTAAACAGAAAGCATAGTCTTCGCCAATGTACTGACCGTTAAGAATCATAAAGTCGAATAGTGCGTGTTCTGTCTCACCGTCACCATCGCCTTGATATTTCCACTCTGGGTGCTTCTCAATCATGTGTTCTATTACATGGCGGCGAATTAACATAAATCCTGTGGAAACACTTTCCACCCTCATCAATCCATGATCATCAAACTCCAGCTGGCCATCTTCATCTAGATAGAAATCAAGGAAGAATTTAGCATCTTTTGATCTGCGTGGATATGATCCAGCCACAACATCTTTGTCTGATGATAGGGCTAATAGCCTAGTAACAGCATCTGTGTTAATCACTACGTCAGCATCTACAAACAAGAAGTCTGTGCAATCTGATTCCATAAAGTTACGGACTAATTTGTTCCGTGCTTTAGTAATGATTGAACAGCCAGACATATGTACGAGGTTTAGTCGTACACCCATCTTGTCTAACTTAGGCACAAGTTCAGCAATAGCAAAAGCAGTTCTGATGTTTACTTTGCCATCGTAACAAGGGATCGCAATCATTAGCTTGCGACCAATCAAGTTAAAACTTTTATCAGCCATAGTAAATATTGCAAGCTACTACGTTAGACATATACGCATAGATGCCGTTTACAGCCAATACTCCATCCTCTGGAATAATTGGTGAATTGTTAAACGAATCACTTGCCGCTACGTCATAAGACATTAACCAACGGCTTGAATACACCATTGTTGGAGAAGCAGAAATAGTTCCAGAGTTAATATCCGTAATTGTAAAAGTGCTTGAGTTAGTGACTGTTACTGCATAGTTACCGTTAGTAGCTGTACCGCCCGTTCCTGCGGCAAAGTCAATACCAATAACATCACCAGTTGCAAGTCCATGTGCGGATTGAGTAACGGTTACGGTTGTTCCAGAACGACCATAAGTAGCAGTAGTTACGGGTGCGGTAGTAGTATCAAATAACGCAACAAAACCAGCCGTAGCTGAACCAGTAAAAGAAATTCCTTTTACACGATTGCGTCCAAGAACCAAAAAACCACTACCGTTTAGGTGTGCTTGTTTTACATTAGTCTGATTCACAATTAATCTCCTTGTTTAAACATAGGAGCCGAAGCCCCTGAGATTAATTAAGCTTGGCTTGGGTTAGCAGAACCATCGCTGTCTTTTACAATATATCTTATAGTCAAGACACCAGCACCAGAGGTGGCGGTGACGTTAGCCTGTGTAAATGTAATGATTGCATCGCCCGTGCCTACGTTGTTACACAATACTGCGCCAGCGGCATTGTTATTGCCTAGCAGTAAGTTAACAATACCTGTATTTGTAAATACGCTTCCGTTTGCGGCTGTGTTAATGGCTGTGCCATTTACAAACAAAGCATATGTAGGAGTGGTAGTTGCATATGCAACAGTGGTGTTAAACGTAGCGTCTACGATTTGCGAACCAGCGGGTATTGTAAAAGCAACCGTACCCGCCGTAATGTCCGTGTACAAAATAGCTTTGGATTGGGCAACTAAAGTAGCACCCATGTTACGAATAGTTCCAGCAGTAGTGCCAGTTGTGTTTTTTACTGTACCCAATAACCAAGGGCCTAAGTGCGTTGCGAATCCCATAAGAATATCTCCATGCGTTATGGCGTATCAATCTGCATGAGGTCAGCCGAGCCTGTTTGATACACCGATGATTCTCGGATTGCTTAAATATACACTAAAACAAAAAAAAGAAAAGGGGGCTTGTGACCCCCTTCTCTATTTTTTTATTAAGACGAACCGGGTGATCCGAAGATACCTAGTGGGTCTGATACGCCGAAGCTATAACGCTCACGGGCTTTGTAACGAACGTTACCAGTGTCAAAGTCTCCATCCATACTGTTTTGCAACGGAGTACGAACAAAGTGCTTCAGACCGTTAGGAACGTCTGTCATCAAGAACCAAGCATTGGTGTCGGTCAAATAGTGGTTAACTGTGTAACCCTCTGGGATTGAACCGTTGTTCTTCAATGCGTTGATATCGTTATCGGTAGTACCGACACGCAACTCAGTCTCTAAGAGGCGAGTAGCAACGAACATCAATGCAGGTGGAACGACCAATTTCTTGGGTTTAGCCGCAATCAAAAGGCCGCGCTCGTCTGTCCAACCAGCGATTTGAATGACAGCATTCTCAAGAGAAGTCTCATTCAAGTCAGCGCCAGTAGTAGGACGATTGCTGTTGGTGCCACCAGAGATCAATGGATGGGCTGTTGAGCAAAGCACAACGCCGTCACCGTAAGTCACTGTAGTGGTGAACGCATTGTTCAACACATAAGCGGATTTGACCTGCTTGGTGTAAGCCATAGCACGAGCCAATGCTTTGGTATAGCGGCTAGACAACGAGTCATACAAGTTGTCTTCCACTGCTTCTTCAGTTATGGAGAAGCCCATTGCGATGGTTTCGTGGTTGTAACGAGCTGTCCATGCTTCTTGTGCATTGTCATAAGCGATGGCAGAGCCTTCGTTCTTGACTGGTGCGGCAGAGAAGCCTGACAGTTTTGTTTCCTCTTCAAAGCTACGCTCTGATGTCTCAGTTTCGTAGATCTCTTTATGCTCTTCGCCGTATTTGGCGTACTCAAGACCGAACAATGCGTTCAAGCCGGGGAGCAGTTCTTTGAGTAGTTGTGCGCGTGAAATTGCCATTTCTTACTCCTTAGACACCAGTGGTGTTGTTGTACTGGTGCGTGTTGATTTTCACCAACAGCTCGGTGTAAGTGTCAGCCGCAGTAGCGGTTTCTGGCACAACATCAATCACCCGAATTGGGATAGTGGCAGTAGTACCAGCACCCGTTAAAGTTACAGCATAGGCAGAATCACCAGTGGTAGTGTTACCAGCGTTAAGAACCAATGCCAAGTTAGTACCTACTACGGTACGGCCAGCAGAACTCATGGTAGTTCCAGAAGAAACAACAGCTACTTTAAAAAGAGCCATAGGATCATCAATAACATACGCATAAGCTGGGTTGGTGGCAGTGCTGATAGATGCGGGTAAATACTGACCCTGCACGGTTTGACCGCTAGAGTTTACATATTGACCGCCCACACAGACACCGACAATAGTGCCAGCGTTAGTAGAGGTTGAAAGAATCAGATAACCTGTGCTGTCGATTTGAACTGTATCTCCAAAGAAGATAGCAGTACCAAAAGAGGCCGCTACAGGAATCTGCCGAAATGCACCAGCGTATGGCATTCCATCAATACGATTGATGGGTTTTAGACCATATGGTGCCGAGACAGTGGGGTAAGCCATGTTTTAAAGCTCCAAAAAATTAAAGACCTTTTCCGAAAGTTACCTTAGAGCTACGTTCTTTAAACATAGGCATCCGAGGATCGCTCTCGCGCATATAAGTGTTATCCACAGAGGCCATCTGCGCTTCAGCTTGTCGCTGGAAATGCGCGTCACGGTCTTGAGTAAATTCCACTGGGGTTTTACAAAGCAACAAGCCACCGATCTCAATACTGTCAGGAAAGCGATTAGCTTGCCCGCTCATAAGAATGATCTCAGGATGCTCAGAAGCCTTTACAGGTTCCCAACCTTCGCGTAATTTAGAGGAAATATTCATGGTGTCAGCCGAGCCGAGGGTACTCAATCGAATCCAACGAAACGCATACCCGTCCTCTGGATGAGGGTCGGGTAGAAGTTGGGGAGGCATCCATTTACGGGTACGCTCCGTTTGTGCGCGAACTTCTGTGTCGCGGCTTGCTCTCGTTTGTTTGACTTCACTCATGCTAAATTCCTCATTTGTTCCGCAACCTTACGGGCATAAAGTTCCAAAGGAACTCCCAACCGCTTGGCGATATTTACTTGGGTTTGAGATAGAACAACCTTTTTAGGGGAAGAGCTTCTCGTTGCCGGTGCCACATTTGATTTCTGGCGCTTAACTTCCTTCTCAGGTTCGTCAGCGGGTTCGTCAGACTCAAAGTAATCTGGGAACACTTGTCGCATACGGGCATTTACACGCTCGTAGTATTCGTCTGAACTTAGATCGACTCCCTGTTTAGCCAACTTAGCGTGAACGCCAAGTGCAAAGCTAGTCATTTCATCGTCATCGCCAAACCATTCGTTATTTTGCCTCCATTTTTGTGCCTTTTGATCGACATAAACTGGTGGCGCAGTAACTTGTTGTGTTTTTACCTCATTTTCCTGCTCCTGTAAAGGGGCTGGCCTATAGTTTTCGGCTCTTTCAGCCTTAATCTTCACAGAAGTGAGGTTTTCTTGAGCATTTACCAGTGCTTCGCTATCACCAGACTCGTAAGCCTCACGATATTGACGCTTGGCCTGCTCTAATTCAGTGGCTAAGACCTTCTTAGACTGCTCAATATAGGCAGATTGACCCTGACTGAGTGAACCTTTGAGCTTTTTGTTCTCATCGGCTATCAATTGGGCGGCTCTTATTGCCTCTTCTCGCTCTCTGTCGGCCTGTTCCGCCTTGCGATTGGCTTCGTGATACCCTTTTTGGAGGTGTTGTAAACGTTTCCGAACCTTTTCGCCGTAGCTATTAAGCTCATCTTCGTCTAAATCCTTCGGAGCATCGTCCATTTTCTTGTGACGCTTGGATTCAGTGGGTGTATCGTCTACAACCTCTATCTCAGTATCAGGAGTTTCCTCCATTTCAATCTTGAGCTGGGGATCTGTATCAATAACTCTGCCACCTTTGCGTGGATTTTCCTTTTCATCGGGAAATTCAAACTCGGTTTTCTCTATTTCAGCCATGTTCTACTCCTTATACACGGGTTATACCGCGAGGATCTTGCACAACGGCTTCTACAGAGTCATCATTAATGATTCGGAACTCCTTGCCATGAATTTTGATGCGTGTTCCCGTATTAGGACGTACCAAAACAAAGTCTCCCTGCTTGCACGATGGCCCAGAGGGGAATCGTTTCTCGTCTTTAAAAGCATCAGGCCCCATCTTTGCCACAAAAAGTACTGGTGACAGTAACTCTTCATATTGCATGGTCTGACTTGCTTTTGCCAGTCCACTATCGTATTCCTCTTCAGCTTCTGGAAGAACGCACAGAAGATGATAGGTAACAGGATCGGGAACTTGTCGTGCTTTTTCCTCAGCACTCTCAGGTAACACAGATATGTCTTTCGTATCTAACGATTGACTAATCAAAATCTCAGCCATAATTTTCCTTATCGCAAAAGGCTACAAAAAAACACACCAGTACGCCTCTGAAATACTGGGTGCAGGGGAAATTAATCTTGATCTTCAGAATCCCTTAAATTCTTACCCAGCTCTTTGATTTCCATCTGGGCGATCCTTAAACCTCGGATAGTTCCACACAGTTCTTTGTACTCTGCGTAGTCCTTTGCGGCTCCATCATTTACTACCATCTGGTGTTGACCAATATGGTCTTCCAACTTGGCACTAAGAATTTCAAATATTTTGTATTCCATCATTCTTTACCCTCTGGTTTCTGCTGTGCTTGCATAGCTTGCATTGCCATTTGCTGTTGCGCCTGCTGTTGTTGCATAGCCGCCTTTTGTTGCTCTTGCGCTATCTGCTGTTGGTGGATCTGATCTCGCTGGATCATCTCTTGTATATGACGCTCAACGGCCATAGACGGATCTTCTGTTGGCTTTGCCTTTAGATCTAACTCTGCTTCTTTGATAGCAAGTTCAACCTGCTTTGCCGCAATATCCGCTTGCACCTTTTGCTCCTTGATGCCAACTTCTTTTGCCCGTATCTGCAACTCTTGTTGTTGCATCTGAATGATCGGATCCTGCGCTTGTTGCTGGGCTTGTTGCTGTTGGGCTTTTGCCATGTTTTCTTTGAGCAACTGGGCAGATCCCTGTGCAACCATTCTGGATAGTTGGACTTCGATATCCTCTGGCAACTCTGCATCTGGTGGAGGCAAAGGAACACCAACTTGCTCTTCTACTTTCTGTCTGTAGTTGAACGCTAAGTGTTCTGCAATATGCGCCATGATTGCCGCTTGCATTTGCTGTGCCATTGGGTTCTGACCAATAGTTGCCGCCATCATGGGATCTTGCATAAAAGACTGATGCGCCGTAATGTGCGCTTCGTGGTCTTGATAGATAAACGCCTTTGTTGGCTCTCCTTTTAAGAAAGCCATGTTCTCGCTTATAGGATCTCTTGGTTGCTGATCTCCCTTAACAGGAACTAACTTATCAGCGTTTTTAATTCCTAGAACTTCAATCATCTGCCTATGTAGATTAGGTAAATCATAGATCTGTGGCGCTTGAGAAGACAGCTGAATAACAGCTTGATACTGCATGATCCTCTGCGCCATAGTAGAGGAATTAGGATCTGACACGGGGATAACGTCCACCATGTCATAGTCTTCTTTTTTAGCTTTTCTGCTACCGCTCTCAGGATCGTATTCATACTCATCAGGTGTGTAGTCACGAATGATGTTCTTTAAGATCTTGAACTCTTGCTTCATTGAATAATGAACACGGGCTTGCACCGCACTCATTGTTTTCAACTGTCGCTCCAATAAAGCCAGCGTAGTTCCCACAGGAGAGTTAGCGCTCATATCGCTGATCTTCATATCAGCAATAGAACCTAATCGTCTTCCCTCTTCAGTGATCCTATCTAATAGAGTAGCTAGAACGTTACTTGGCTCCTTATAGGGAAGTGCCATGATGTTGTCTTTAATCGAACCACTTGGAACGTCAACATCTCTAAACTCTCCGGGGGCGATAGGCGTATCGTCACCCTTAACTCTTAATCCTCTAGATTTCAATCCACCCGGCAAATTGGAAAGAGTTCCAGCATCAATCAACTGACGGATCAGTGATGTACCAGCCCTAGCGTATCCGCCGATTAAATGTATATATCCAAATCCATAAGCACCAAATCCCGGCACATAGTCATACTGAACCATATGCTGACGCTTTAATCTTAGATCGTCTTCTTCATCCCAGTTACGATAAACAGATAAAACTTTTCCAGTGCCGGCATCTATGCTCACTATATAAGGAACAGCGATCTCATCCTCGTCCTCATAGCCGGGAATATCCAGATCAATCTGTACTTCATAGACTTGATATCTATCGTCATCAGTTAAAGAGTAACCCTGCTCTTCGGCCTTCTTCTTTTCTACGTCAGTATGAATAGCAACTGGTTCTCCAAGATCTACATCTCTGTAAAAGCCAGCGGCTTGTAATTTACGGATATCGTTCTTTGTCTTACGCATTACATGGGTAACACGCTCCGCAGTTCTCGCTCCACTAGATCCATAGGGGATGATTACATCCTCTGCTGGTATATATATAGAGGTCTGACGATTTAGCGATGGATCAAAGTAGACTTTCTTAAAAGCACTACCAGATAAGCCGAGGTTAAACAACATCCGCTCATGCTCTGGACGATACTCAGGCATAGCCTCAGTTAACTGATAGTTCATATCAGTTCTAACCCGCTCGGCGGCATCTTCTTTTAATTTATTAATAACTCCGATGATCTCGGTCTTCACGGGGCCGTGAGAGGGGAAAGTCTCAATAATTGTTTCCGACTGAAACCTAACAGCGGCTTCTGTCAATATAGTTGAGAAAACACCACAGGCTCCATTCCAAGGTTCTGTTCTCTCTTCATACTTCATGCCAAGGACTTCTAGTCCCTTGACTAACATCTCCACCCAGTCTTTACGAGAATTGATATCCGCCTCTACTAACTCTACGACTTCGGATCCTAGTTTCTCTAGTTCCCCTTCGTCCATAAACTCGGCCAAGTTTGAATCAAACTCTTCACCATCTTTAGATTCTGTCTCAGGCTCTATCTCAATCTCCAGCCCGTCCATTCCTATATGAACGCTGTCTGGGTTTTCAATTTCAATCTCCAGATCAGGTTCTGTTAAAGATTCCAATCCTTGTGGTGCTTCGTACAAACTTTTAGCGATTGCCATATGTATCCTTAATAATAAACTTGCTTACGTCTAAAGCTCTTTAGCTCTTCTCGCTCGTCACTTTCCAGACGCAAAAACCCGCCCTGTCTGAATCTTATCAGCGCTTGGGTGCTTGAGTCCACCAAATCGTCATTCGGCGCATTAGGAAACGCCGCCATCTCTTCCACTAATTCAGCCGCCCATCTAGTCTCTGGACACCATACTTTGCCAGATCTAAATAAATCAGATACAGAATTAATCCTCACAAACTTATCATTACCTCTGCTCGGAGTGTACTCAGAGACAACAATCCCCATCTGTCTCAACTCAAAGATCAAAGGAGATCCCGCCGCTTTAGCTTCAATTACAAAAGCATCAGGCTCCCACTCCATATAGTTCTTATATGCCTTTTCCTTCAACTCAGGAAACTCCATCCTCTTCTTAAACGCATCCAACAAAATAATGTTTGCATCATTCTCGTTTTCGTTTAAATAGAAAACCCCCCAAGTCGTACAGGCCGAGTAGTCACTTCTCTCATTCTTTGTAAAAGCGGTGTCCCAACTCTGGATAATAAATTTACAAGGAGGCGGATCCTCTTTCTCCCAGACCTTCCACCACTCCCTCTTAACAATAGCACCCTCTTCACCCGTGGGACTTTGCTGATACTGAGCATTCCACTTAGACGGTGGTAACTCTTCTCTCAAAGCCTCCAACTGATCCAACGGCCAGAACTCAGGCCATAGAGGTTTTCCACTCGGCATGATCGCAGGAAGTTCAATGATCTCCCACTCCTCACCCTTGTCCCTACCCATCGCATCTTTTATAACCCGACCAGTAAGATCCCTATCCCCCCAACGGGTCATCACGATAACAATAGAACCACCCGGCTGAAGTCGTTGCCTCGGCCCTGACGTATACCACTCATACACTTTATCGTATACAGACGGATCACTAGCCGCCAATGCCGCCTCCTGCTCTGAATGCGGATCGTCAATAATCAATAGATCAGCACCCTTACCTGTCACTGTTCCGCCAACACCAATAGCAAAATACTCGCCTCCTCCAGAGGTAGCCCACCTGCCAGCGGCCTTACTATCCTGTCTGAGATTAACGTTAGGAAATACTTTACTGTACTGTTCACTCCCAACTAAGTTCCTCACCTTACGTCCAAAGCCAACAGCGAGATCTGCCGTGTTAGAACACTGAATTACTTTCTTCTGCGGATACTTCCCCAAGAACCAGCTCGGTAATAAATAAGAAGCAAACTCCGACTTCGTATGACGAGGCGGCATATTAATAATCACCCGCTTAGTCTTCCCCTCCGCAATATCCTCAAACTTCTTAGCCATCAAAGCGTGGTGTCTCCCAGATATAAAACCCGGCCACATCTCCTTCACATAATCCAAAAACTTGACCTGTGCTTTCTCCCGCTTCACCGCGCCAGCGTACTCATTCACCTTATCCATAAACGACTCATACTCCGCAGGATCAAGTTTCTCTATCAGCTCTTCCAACTTCATAGTCTTACTCTATATTCCTAAAATTAACATACACAGGCCGAATACTCCTCTTCCCCTCAATCCTCTTAACAACTCCTAGATCACACAACCTATCCACAATCTTCTTCGTATTAGCCACGCTACTCTTACTCCTCTGATTCCCTATATCCCTAAGAGTAGGACTAAACCCATACTTCTTCCACCACTCATCAATGATTAAAAATACCTCATTCTGTACTGGACTCATTTCCACTCCCATACATTCTTCAAAACTTAACTCCTTTATCTTAGGAGCCATGCCTCTATTTAATACTATTTTCTTCGACCAATGGAAACGTTTCCATTGCTCTCCCTCTAAAGTTTTCAAAATATATACCCCCCTACCCCTTTTGTATTATTTTTCATAGGGGGTGGGTTCGCTGTGAGAGGGGGGTGGGTCTTCCATACTGGAAAAATCTTGGGATTGTTCGAGTGGAATAGTATGTTTAGCGAGGTCGGGAGTCCCGTTTTGGCTTGGGTTGGTGGGGGTCGGGTGGGGTTCGCTGTGGGTGGAATCGGCAAGCTCTGCCAGTAGTTCGTTGGGGTCTATGGTTTCTATGTCGGTAACATTACCACTAAACATTGTGCGTATCTGTTTAAGTAGTTCTGCTTTGGCATTGTCACTAGATCTAATAATGGTCGTTTCTCTTCTTTCGGTGAAGGCTGAAACCTCTGTCACAGTTCCTAAAACCTTTGCGCTTGCTACCTTTGTGGCTTGCTTTGCTTCGGGGTCAATCAACACGCTAACGAGGGATTGAATGACCAATGCTCTCAAAGCTTCAGGTGTTCTATGTTTCTGCGCCTCTAATGCAAGGGAGAGGGCTTTTGTCTCCGCACTTATTCGGGGATCTCTGGCAAGCCTAGAACCCGCATCACCCGCAGTTTTAGGTTTAGCAGTCTTAGAGTAAACCGCTCGGTAGCTACCCGCTTTAGTATTACCCTTTGCCAACTCTAGGGCGAATGTCTTTTGTTTGTGGGTTAACTCTCTGGAAACGGCTTTCCCTAATATGTCAGCCATTGGGACTTGCTCTAGTCCTTCCCTTATTTGCTTCCTTGTTAATTTGTGCATGGACTGATTCGCTTCGCTGTTTAACATGATCGCATTCTAGGGTAACAAATAGGCAAAATCAATCGGTTATGCAAATCCCATAAAAATAATTGTGGCAAATAATGCGTTTTTTAATACTTTCGCTTGCTTGACAGGGTCAACCGATATATCGATACTTGCGTTGTAGGTGCTACATGATGCGATCATGTAACAGTTACATAAACCCCTAACGAAAGGCACAACATGAAAACGCAGACGATATTAAACAACCTCACGCTAGAACAGGCTGAGGCATGGAACGAGACAAGCGAAAAATATTTATTTGTCGATTATGAAATTGTCTCCCAGTATGGAATCAGTCTAAACAGCTTGCCAAATAACAATCTGCTAGAAGCCATTGAACGCAAATTCGAGAAACTTTTAGGCAATAGAGCAATTCCCCTGACTTATGACCAATGGCAAGAAATTGCCCGTTCTATGCAATGGGCGGAAGATTTACCCCAATGGGATAAAGACCACGACAGAACACCGACCCCCGTAACTTGGCTAACTATTTGAATGGGTCAATCTAAGCCCCTTCGGGGGGTTTAGGTGGAAACATTACCAACCACGAAAGGGAAACTATGACAGTAATCAAAATTGGGCATTCGGCTTACAAAGGAACTAATGCGCTTCGCTTCTGCTTTAGTAGGGCGCAAGCTGTGCGGGTTTTATGTAATCGGGGAATGAAACGCACGCAAGCCCGCCTAGCTATTAAAGCCCTAACAGCCAAGCAAATAGGTTGCATAACGATCAATTATGAGATCTGCGAACTGGCAGACATGACCGAAATATTAAGCAATCCCGACCTCAGAAAACAACACGGCTTTTATGCGACTACAAAGGAAATCAAAGCCACTTGGAAAAACGCACCCGAACTTTGAAAGGTAAACCATGAAAACATATTGCAAGCGAATACTGGCAAAAGCGCAAAAGGAATTAGACGCACCCCGCCCTTTGGGTTATGTCCTAACCAATGCCGAATACAAACGCAGACTGTATTTAATCAATCATGAAAAAGACCTCGCCCGCTTCGCTTTAGGGTTAGAGATAACCACAGCCGAGCCACTCGAAACTTTACAGGCGGAACTCTTCGCATGATTTACTTAATCGCTTGCAGTAGCAAAAAAGGCACTATGCCCACGCAAGCCCGTGATTTGTATCAGGGTCAAGCCTTCAAATTCTCTCGCCAACTGGCAGAAAAGACAGGCGCAGATTATTGGATTCTCTCGGCTTTGCATGGGTTAGTTCGCCCCGAAGAAAAGATCGCACCTTATGACATTTATTTAGGTGGCATGACCAAGGCACAGCGAACCTCATGGGCAATTAAAACCGCCCAACAAATCAAACGGGCGGGACTGACTGACAGCCCCGTCACCTTCCTAGCGGGCGGGCTGTATGCCGAGCCACTAGCGCAAATCTTCACCCACGCAAATCGCCCACTTGCGGGAATGGGAATCGGGCAACAACTCAGCTATTTAAAAAACCAACTGGAAGGGAAAGCATGAAAACAGCAACATTACTAATTTACACCCCGCTTGGAACTACTGGCATTTGTGTGGCAGTAATTTACAGACGCAACCAACTACAAGACTTTTTAGGACACAAAGCCGACCTACAAAGCCTTTTAGAAAAAGCCATTGTTTACCTAGAAAACCAAAAATTTACCCGCTTGAAGGTAAACGGCAAGATTTACAACTTTAAAGACTTTTTAATGAAAGGCACAGCATGAAAACCATCACAGTCAAAATAAAACAGGTCTACGGCAATACAGTCGCATACCCCGTGTGCGAACAATCCCGACTACTGGCACAGCTTGCGGGAACTACCACGCTAACCATTCAAGCCCTTAAAACCATCAAAGCATTAGGCTTTGAAGTAATTCAAGAAACCCACCAACTGCAAGGAATCTAAACCATGAAACTATTAAACGGGATCGCCCTAGTCGCTTCGCTGTATTTATTCCCATTAACTTTTTTTGGGTTTATCTATCACGCTTTTACGGGCTTGCAAGCCCTTGTTTTAATCGGGTTTAGCCTGATCGCTTCATTCTATTTCGCCCATCAAGTAACTATCCACAAGGACTAAACACCATGCAATTACTATCCAAAATTTTAGGTGACGCAGACCATTTGCCCGAACTTTACAAAACGAGTTGGCATTACAACCCGAAAGAATCGGCACAAAAAAACCTAGAAGGTCGCACCCATTATGTCGAACCCTCTACGCTTCGCTACTTTAACTCTCGCATTGTCTCGGCTTTGCCAGTAACAAACGGGGCTTTTTTTAAGATTGTCGAATCACTAAGCCTAGACCACAACAACACAAAACGGGGCTTTCGGGCTGTTCTTTTCGACATTTTTGGAACTGTGGTCTATCGCCCCGACCTAGACCAATGTTTTACAAGCACAGAAAAAGCTAATAAAGGGTTTTTTTGGTGGTTTGAAACCTTTAACGAATTCGAGCATTATCACAATGCAATTACTTGGAAACTTCAAAAGGTGGAAAAAGAACAAATGCAACTAGCCGAGGTTTTGCAGACCTTGAACCAAATACCCTACACCCTTACAGAAGAGGAACTTACAGCATGAAACCGCAATTTTTATTCTATTTTGAACACGAACCCGAAAGGGTTGCAGTAGATGACCGACAGCGCACAGCCCGTATGCTTCGCAGTTACCGCAACAAGCCCGCAGACTATCAGATCACCCGCACAGCCCCGAATTCTTACAGCGTAAGGGTTAAGGGTTTCCCCAGTCCCATCATCATTCATTCACAGGAAAACATAGCATGAAATTACAACTAGACAACGACCCCGAAGTGTATCTATCGGGAAGTGGTGAAAAGTGGACAATTATTTGTCAGGGTTCGCCCCTTTGCGACTACAAAAAAACAGCTTTTGAAGCCCTAGCAGTAGCCAAAGAATTCAAGATGCAACCGCACTCTTTTTACTGGGACTCTACCGAACTGGCATTTATGCCCCGCTCAGATGTAGACCATTTTCAAGCAGACGAGGCACAAGCCTTCACCCTTACACACTCGCCTAGCCCCGCCCCTAAAGACACAACCCGCCCCCTATTTTGAAAGGTAAACCATGAACAATAACCCAATGATCGCCTACCACGCCCGCAAAGATAATACGGGATGGCGGGAGGTATGCCGATACCCCGCCAACTGGGAAGGATGGCACAGCTTTGATAAATCCATGATCGAAGAACTATTGACCAAAGGTGAAAGCGTTGTCACTTGCGGATGGAATATGTATCAGGTATTGAAGGAATCCACACAATGAACCACGCACCCGCACAATACATAAATGCGGGTTATTCCTACGAGTTAGGAAGAACCCCCGCCCAATCCCTCCGCACCATGCTAGAGGCTGAGAGCCTAGAAGATCGCACCGAAGCCCGCCAACTGATAGAAACTGGCAGAAAAGAGGCACGAAACCGCCCAAGTCATACGCTATCAGAAGGAAAAAACCGATAGAAAAATAAAATTGGAAACGATTACCACAACCCACAATATACCTGATATATTTCCCTTCCCACTAACACCTAGAAAGGTAAACAAAATGAACGCATACCAAGCCAACGGCTTCAGAGATCGCAAAGACTATTTGGAATCGCTTTGTGAAGAATACGACCGCACGATTGTGCTAACACTGGCAGATTTGCTAGGGCAATCAGAAGATTTTGATGGATTAGTTACCAGTTTAGAAGATTATTCAGAAGGATATTAACAATGAAACTATTTAAAAACCCACGGGGGAACTGGGCTTGCGAATCGCAGATCGATCTAACAGACGATTTGGTTTTGATCATTCACACGACCAAAAGATTTTCGGGAAACCTAGTCACCACGGCACAAGTAGCCAAGTTGGAAACAAATGGGTGGACTTCACACAAACCATTCTCCGACTTCAATAAAACGCTAATCAGCGAATCACGCAAAGCCACGCAAAAAGCCACTAAGGAACAGCACGAAAGGGTTTTTAGTGACCTAGACACATGGCAAGAACTCAGATATCAAGCCATTGATTTTTACAACCAACCCGCAACTATTTAAGGAGAAACCATCATGCCAAATTGGTGCAACAACGAATTAACTATTTCCCATCCCGACAAAGCCATGATCGACCGAGCAATAAATGCTTGGAATACTGGCAGATTTTTAGATGAATTTATCCCTGTGCCATTCGACCTAAAAGAAACCATCAAAGGTTTTTTAGGTGGTAATGATCAGAAGGAACTGGAAGAAAAGCAGAGGCGCAATGTAGAGCAATACGGATACGCAACATGGTGGGACTATTGCGTAAACGAATGGGGAACTAAGTGGGATATCGGCAAGAGCCAAGACTACGACAACGAGCCAACCATTCTCAGCGATAACAGCTTCCATGTTTACTTTGATTCCGCATGGTCGCCCCCTGTAAATGCTTATTACAAATTAGTGGACATGGGTTTCAAGATCGAAGCCTATTACTTTGAAGGTGGTATCGGTTTTTGGGGAGAGTTTAAAGATGGTGAAGACCACGAATTTAGCGCAACCAGTTACGAAAGAATACCGACCGACATACGGGAAATGTTCGGCATTGAACCGCCCGAAGATGAAGAGGAAAACGAAGAAGTGAAGGAGATCCAAGAATGAAAATCGAATTAAAAAACATCAAGTATTCAGAGTTTGCAAGTGAAGAAACTAACTGCTACGAGGCAACGATCTACATTGACGGCAAAAAGGTGGGGACTGTAAACAATGGCGGGAAAGGTGGATGCGACAACATATATCCCTACGAAGTAGAGACACGCATAAACCAATACGCTAAAACTTTGCCAGTTCGCAAGTTGGGCTTTATAGATCCGCAGACGGGCAAAGAATTTGAATGCCCGCAATCCGCAGAAACTATCTTCGGTGAACTAATGGATGACTACCTACATGGCAAGGATCTAAAGAAAGCATTGAAGACAAAGATTCTTTTTATGCGGGATAAACAAGTGTGGGAAACCAAGCGCATGGATGCCATTACTTTCAAAGCCACTCTAGCAAAAGGCAATGATGAACTAATCAAGAACCTAAAAGCTGAAGTGATTCTTAATTTTCTACCAATGGACAAAGCATTACAGCTTTACAAGGAAGGATCTAGACCATGACTATTTACATTTTGCTAGAAGATGGGGAATTCGTTTCCGCCTACCGCACCCGCAAAGAGGCTGAGAAATCAGCAATAGAAAACGACATTCGCAATATGCACATTATTGAAACCACTTTAAGAGGTTAGACATGAAAACATTCCAAATCTTTCAAACAGTAAGTTATGAATATTTTGTTGAAGCTGAATCAGAAGAGCAAGCAAAAAATAAAATTTTATGTAACCGATTAACTCCCAGTAGTGAAGAACTCATTGAATGGGTTTACGCAGACGAACATGATGGGGTTAATTGGACATATGAACCAGTAACAAATTCATAGGGGAAAACATGAAAACATATTTAGTAAATGCTAGTTATTTGACCTATTGCAGAGCATTCATAGAGGCAGAAGATGAAGAACACGCATTAGACCTAGCGCACGAAATGGGTGGAGATGGGTTTAAACAAGAAGGTTTGGGTGACTGGGAAATTGATTCAATAACTGAAATGGAGGTGCAACATGGATAAATTTTGGCAAGACGCAGAGCAGAAATACAAAGCTATTCAACTGATGGGCTTAGAACTAATGGGCAAGACCGATACGATCATGCCCATGCTCAAAGGCTTTGTGCTTGAAGGCAACGAGGTGGGACAGTTTCCCGACTTACTGGCAATGTTTTTATACAACGACAAGCAGACGGCAGACTCAGCCGATTTGCAAAAGTATGTAGATCAAGCCATTGAACAGATCAAGAGCAATAGGGAAGTAAACAAAGATGTTTACGAAATCCCTATGGATGTTCTAGAAAAGAAATACCACGGCTGTGGCAACGGCATAGCAGTAATTGACAAGACAACCCGCAAGGTTATCGACATTGATTACACGACCGCAAGGCTGAAGGTAATAACCGAGCAGAACATTTCCATGTGCAAGTCTGCGGGCAAGATCATTAAGGAAGACGAGAAAACGATTACCTATCGTGCTAACTTTTCGTCATGCCAAGTCTGTTTATTCTAGGGGATGCAATGACCGAGAAATGGATTGTATGCAGTGGTAATTTGCTCGAAGGGCATGAATTCTATGGGCAGTTTAGTTCGCACGAACAAGCGCAAGAGTGGGGGCAAAAAAACTTTGATGTATCGGGTTTCCATATAGCAAAGATGCGCCCCATTCTTAACATAGAAAAGATGACAAGCAGTGAATGGATTGCATACAGAGAAGAAAAACTACACGACTACTTTGCATCAGGAAAGGAATTAGTTCCAAATCCTAAGTGCAAACAATGCGACACGCATAACGACTATGTGTGTTTTTACTGTGAACTACATCAAATGGGGGAATAGCATGAAAAAACAAATCACCGACTGGAAATTAGTAATCCTGTGGGATGACGATCAACGAGAGATCATGGGCAATTCGTTACCAGAATGCGTTAAGGATGAAATCAATACGCACTTAAACGAATTGGAAGACTTGCGGGAAGAACACGACTTAGGCTTGCGAGATTGGGCATACAGCTTTACGCATGACCGAGAGGATTCGGTAGACGCAATGCAATGGAACGCATACACCGCCCCGAAGTTTGAACCCGCAGAGGAGTAAACCATGCTAACAGAAGACTACGAAAAAATTGCCAGTAAACACGATCTATTGCTTAGCGATCCGCTTATTAACTTTGCGGATGATGTAACAGAAGAACGAATGAAGTATGTTATTCGTCAGCTTTTATTGGATTACAGCCCGAATGAACTAGATCGCTTGACGGGATTAGATGAGACAACTTGCCTAAAGATTTGCCATGAAATGATTGTCAAAGATCATGGGCTTACGAACCCGAAGGATTGGAAAGCCCAACAAGTAGACGAGAACCTATGGGGAATCTATGGGGATGCATGGGGGGAATGGATAGACGATAGCGGAAACTTTCTATGCTTCGACAGTAAAGAATTGGCAGAAGAATATATCAACGAGGAGATCCCTAAATGCTCACGATAGAACAGCTTCAAAAGGTTGCCAGTATGTTAATCAAAGCATACCGAACCGAAATTGTGCGGGATGAGGATTGGTGGTTTTATTTGGATGATTGTTGTTTCAACATACACAACAACGGCAGAGAAGGCACAGGGGATTACAGCATAAATGTTTACGGGTATGACAGCGAAGATAGAGCCGACTATTCACATTGGATAGATTTACAACCAACTTATTTAGGATTTGAAAATGAACTATGTATGTAATGGGTATTGGAAAGACACAAAGGAAAACTTTATTGGAATGGTTGTCTCAGATCAAGAATGGGATGGATTAGAAGACGCAAAAGATGAGCGCATTTTCTACTACACGGATGGATTCCCAGTAACAGGGGATCATGGGGAATTTGTAATAACAGAAGGAGTATCAGCATGAAGACACGCAACTTAACTTTTCACGCAGACCCCGCACACGGGTGGTTAGAAGTATCTCTCGCAGATATCCACGACTTTGGAATAGGTGACAGGATTAGCCGTTACTCTTACATCAAGGGTGATCGCGTATTTCTAGAAGAAGATTGTGATGCGGGAGTCTATCTAGAAAAAGCTAAAGAGGAAGGGTGGGATATCTCTGTTACAGAAAAGCATACGAACCACGATTCTTTTATCCGCAATCTTGCCAGTTTCCCACGCATGGGGGTATCAGCATGAAAAAAGAATTTATAGTTAAAAAATTAGTTGAGTATTTATACACGATTGAAGCCAACACCAATGAAGAGGCTGAAAACATTGCATCTTATTTAGATTGTGGCGATAACTTTCAAATGACAACCATTGATATTTCTGCCGAAAGTTTGGAAGACTATCAAATTAGCTTAGGAGTATCAGCATGAACATTCAAGATAAACATATACATGGTAATGGAAACAAATTTATTTTGGTGGTTACTTATGACGAGGCAGAAGACTTGGGCTTTGCTTTGCAAGATGTAATTGAAGATCTAGGCACAGGTAAACGCAAGGCAGAAGAAGCTACTGATACCTATTTTTATGGCTTTGAAATTAACGGGGGAAAATAATGAACACAATAGAACGAGAGGCATTCGCAAACTCATACTGCGGGAATGTAGCGCACCATCAATATAAAGAAGTGATGGAATTTTTAGAGGAATATTTTAAAACCGATCACATGAATTATTCATGCGACTACACAAGCATTGTTGATTCACTAGGAGTTTGGCGGGATGCCAAAGACTATCAGAAGAAACTATCCGAGCTTTATTACATAGAGAAAACCTTCACCGAGAACACGGGTGGCGGGTGTATGGTGGACTTTATCCAACTGAAAGATGGTAGGTGCATAGGATTAAATGATGAATGCATGGTGGTCTATCCTTCATATAACCTTTTCTATCACGATCACCTTTCCACTATCAACTTCCCAGTTATCAAGTTTGAGCCATGCTTACATGAAAGACACGAACCATACTGCCCCGCAAATGATGGGTTTCCCTGTAAGTGTTGGGACATTGACTACATAGCAGAGGTTGCATTAAATTCAGCTTGTGCCAAGATCCAAGAAATGTTAGATGTTCCTACTGGCACTCTTGCGGGAGAAGTCTTTAGTGGACAAAAGGGTGAGAATATTGGAGAGATCCTAAAGGATTACATAGCACAAGAAATGAACGCTAAACTCAACCCATGACCAAACCCGCAACAACCCTGTTCGCCCTGTTCCTGATGGAAGATGAGGATGGTAATGTTACCGCCCGCTCTGACTTCGTGGGACAAGGGGAGAACGCATTCGATCTAGGGATGGAGATCATAGGCAACCTCCAATTCCTAGAGTCCATGAATAGGAAACACCTACGGGTGGAGAAGTGCCTACTATCTTCCTACCATAATTGATTTGTTTAGGCTTTGGGTGAACTTAAACAGTCCTACCCTTTGGTGGTAGTCGTTAGCGTCTTCTCCGACTCTATCGCTCATCCAATAGGGTAGCCCTGTCTGCTTCGCAATTCTTTCGCCAGTTCCACTCTCGTCATTGTCAGCTACCACCATCCCGCCCGTCTTCTGTGCAACCTTCAACAGATTACCCGCAGAGAAACAAACATGGATGCTGTATTTCTTTTTTAATCCCCGTAGCGCATACCTCAGAGACAGAGCCGTAGCGTAGCCTTCACATAGATACGGATCACCCCCGTTGTTAAACACGAAGGTGGCATCCGAGGTTCGTTGTCCCAGTAGAAACTTCTTATCCCCGTCTTCCGAGATCATCTGGCAACCGACCACAACATTGTCCACTCGCATAGGGATCAGAAGGATTTTGTTCTTATCCTTGACCCATACATTCCCTGTCTCTTCGGGAAAACCCTTGCTCTTTAGATACGGGTGGAAAGCGAAGACTGATTCTTGGATCATCCGATTAGCTTTGTCTTGGGCTTCTTGTTGTTTCTTCTGCCGATCTTTGTCGGCTTCTTGTGCCATCCGAGCGATCTTTGTGTAGTTAATCTCCACGCTATCATCAGGTTTCCATACGGACACTTCAGAATCTACGGCATGGTTCTGCACAAAGGCATGAGTCCCCATAAACTTGACCGCCCCGTTTCTCTTGTTGGGGTGATCATCCGTCTGGTAACGTTTCCATTGCCCTATCGGGGGAACATGGTCTATGAGGATGCCATGCGCCCTGCAATACGAAATCAAATCCACTATCTACTCCTCTTGATCTTCCGAATGTAGGCTTTGATCTTGTTGTCTACAAACTTAACTACATCATGGGATGGTGGGGTGGGGGTATCGTGTAACCCTCTAGGCCATACTCCAAACTTATCCCGATAAGTATGCGCGGCTCGACCGCTCGACCACCCTTGGTTACGGACATACCACTGAAGCTGTGACCACCACGCCTGTTTATCTTCCCGTGTCATTGCGCCAGTTAGTTCTTGTAGAACACCAGCTTCTACCTCAACCTTGTTCTTTTTCTCCCTGACATGACCACAATGGATGCAAGTATCTGATCCTGACGGCCATAAATGCTGACAGATGGGACACTTGGACTCTTTCTTTTCCCTCTCGGTGGGTTCTTTCTTGGCTTTCTCCTTGCCATCATCCAGTTCTTGAACCCCGTTCTCATAGACTTCATCCCAATCACCACGAAATCTGAGGTAGTTTCCTGAGTGATCTAGCCATAGGGCAAACTCTTTCCCCTCATACGAGCGCATCACCCTACCCATCTGCTGAATGTGAGAGGACAAAGACTTGGAGAATGGGCGGGCAGATACTCCAATCACTACATCTGGAACATCAAATCCTTTAGTGAGAATGTCAGTAGCTATCAGCCCGTGTATCTCTGTATCTGGCTTGCTGAAATCCTCAATAGCATCCGCCTTGAACTGATCATCATCTTTGTAACTGATGCTTACAAAGTTGTAACCATGCTCTGCAAACTTCCTAGATAGATCTGTCCCATGCTCTACTCCCGAACAGAAGATGATTGTCTTGCGTGGCTTTCCGTATATCTCATGTGTTTTCTTGATCCACTCGGCAACGATATCGCCTGTGATCTTCATGCCCCGTTTGGTGGTTTCTCTCTGACTCCATTCGCCGGCCACCTTCTTGGCATCAGTCATGTCAATCTCCGTAGAGATAAACACCCTGAGAGGAACTAGAAACTTCTTATCCACCAACTGCTTGGTCGTTACTGTCGAGACTACATTGGAGTAGGTCTTGCCCAATCCTTTGGTAAATGGGGTGGCTGTAAGTCCTATCACCCGAATGTGTGGATTGTTCTTGATGAACTCCATTGTTTGCTGTCTGGTCTGGTGCGCTTCGTCCACGATTAAGAGGTCGAGGCCGGGGAAGTCACCCCTTTTCTCTAGTGTTTGGGCGGAGCAGACTTGGATATTCTCATAAGGTCGATACCGCCAGTGGCCTGACTGCATTACCCCGTGGTCTATGTCATAGCCGTTTAGCCGCTGGCTAGTCTGCTCACATAGAACGATCCTATCCAATAGCATTGCCGCCTTGTTGCCCTTCTTCTTTACGGCTTCAAGCAGAGCAATAGCCATCTCTGTCTTACCCGCCCCCGTGGGGGCATATAAGATTTGAGAGCGGTTGCCCATAGCAAATCCATTTCGGAGAGCTTCTAGCGTGTCCGATTGGTACTGTCTTAGTTCTAGTGCCATACTTCCCTCCAAGAAGCATTATTCATACTGTTTCAGTTTCTTTTGTAGCATCGCCACTTGGCGCTTTAGTTGGGCATTCTCTGACTGGAATGAGTCTCTACTCTTGGTGACCGCTACGATCTCTATTTTAGCTAGGCGTAGATCTTCTTTTAGTTCTGCTATCAGCTTCTCAGCCATGCTCTTATCTTCTACTGTCCCGTCTATGGATGCAATGGCTAACTGCTCTGTCAGCTTCTCGTTCTCTGCGATCAGGGCATCTACCATCTCATCCTTCTCGTCATGCTGTGGCTCTGGTAACGTTTCCACTTCCTTGGGCTTGACCTTGCGCTCACGGGTAACACCTTCCCCGTCTGTGAACTTGCGCTTCTCCTCCTTCGGGGTGGCTAGTGAGGCTCTGAGTTTTCCAACATACGGGTGGCTAACACCACAATGCCTAGCTATCTCTCGGTCACTCCACTTACCCCACTCAGCATCGTTGAGCATATCTAGGACACTCTTACGCTTGTCTTCCATACTGGGGCGTAGGCCGTGGGATCTGTTGGCTTTGTAGCTAAACAGCTTGGCATCCCGTAGCGTCCCTGCCACTACATCAGCGTTGATCCCCGCCTTGCCTAGCTTTAGGTGGGCAAAGTAGCGGTGGAATCCATCCGCCAAATAGTGGAATACACCATCATTAAAGACAGTAACTGGCGGGAATTTGTCCCCGCTCTCCATCGCTAATGCGTAGTCATCCACAGTTTCCTGACTGATCTCCGCTCTCGGTTGCGTTCCCTTATCAATGACGATTAGTTTTATGTTTAACATTTTGTTCCTTTATTCATTACCCATTGCCCAACCCGTACAGAATGCGATCCACTGCATCTGTATTCTTGGGTGACCATACCTCTTGCCGTTCCATTTCATCTCACTTTTCCCCTTGGTTGCCATCCAAAGCTCAAACTTCTGTCGAATCTTCTCCATCTTTTTTTCCTTCCCTAATAATTGGTGATTGTTTTATTGCTTCGTACTTAGCCTCTTCATAACCTATTTCGTAGGCATTCATGGCTAAGGTCACAGCGTTATCGTCTACGCCAGTCAGTCTTAACAGGCTTGCTAGGTCTTCTTTTTTCATTCTTCGCTACTCATCATAAATATTGCTACACCGATAATCACCACGATTGCACCACCCATGACAAGCAACATAACTGCCCAAGCAACTGTTTCAAGCATCTTGTTCTCCTAGTTCTGCAAGTTTCTCTTCCAATCTACGGATGCGCTGACGGTTGTATTCAACTACGCTAGTAGCGTACTCAAGGGACTTCTCAGCTTGCATCTTGCATATAGTTGCATCCCGCATCTCAATATCAATAATCTCTCTGAGCGTGCGCGGACGCAACATATCTTTGATAAAGGCTACCAATGTTTCTCGTTTAGTCATGTGTTCTTGCTCCTTAGTTTGTTACTGATATACGCCACAAGTTTGCCCATCGGGATGCGTCCGCTACCCTCTTCTTTGAACGCAACCCAACGCTCAACTTCCTCTACCTCCTCATCCGTCAGCCCAACCCAAGGTCGCTTGTAGTCTTGGATGTCATCGTCATCTTCAATCATGCTTGCCCCCTTGCTCTGATTGCATCGCCGTATGTACCACCACCTTCTTTCAGTATGTGGTCTACAAACTTTGCACACGCCTCACGCTCGGCTTCTATCGCTGGCTTGAGCATATCTATCGCTGTCTCATGCAACTTTTGTTGTATCTGTAACATCTCTGTCAACTTGGCAATCATTTCATCTTGTGTCATGTGTTCTTCTCCTTGTTTCTATCCCACTGTTCACCAAACAATTCGTCACCCATAGCCCACTGCAAGAGCATGGTGTACATGAGTCCTTCACCGCCAGTTTCATAAGACCGCTCTGCCCAGTACAGGCTGTTGTTCTTTGCGCCTTCTATGTATTGCTCTCTAGTTTGGCTCATGCTTGTCCCCTGCCATCTGGATGCTCATTAAACTCATCTACAGCCTGTTGGTGCGCTTGTGGTACGTTGCGTTTTAAATAACGCATGGCAGTTCTTTTCCAATGGGGCAAATTTACACAACTCTTGAAGATAATTTCGTTGGCCTCTTTCAACATCAGCGCCAGTTGTTTCTGATGCTCCATCACTTCATCTCTTTGTTTACACGCTTGTTCATATAAAGCGTATAGGGTTTCAATACCGTTTTGCTCACGCTCAGGCAACGGATGCCCCGATAGTTTGTATGCTTCGTCACGCCATATCTGTGCGCGTTTTTTGTGGTATTCACAGGTGGAACAGTCAGCCATTGTTCTTCTCCTTGAGCGTTGCCTCTGCCATAAAGATTGCCATTTGTTTTGACGGGGCGTTATCTTCAATCACCTTCACATCTTCTATCGTCAGCCCAACCCAAGGCTTCTCCAACTTAGACAGTCGATCACCCAACTCGCGTATACACACCCTAGCGATTGCTAGTTCTTCCATCAGTCTACGCACATGGTCTTGATGCGATGCAATCATGCGGTTGTTTGCTGGCACTTCATACACGGCGGGACGGCTTATCTTTTCCTCCCGTGTAGTCTTACGCATAGCCCTGATGTACTCTTGCTTTATGCGAGACTCCATCTCTATGCGGTTGAACTCTTCGTCTTCTGCTGTCATTCTTGCTCCTTCACAAACATAAGTAATGTGTTGCAGTCCCTAATGATTTCTGTTGCCAATAGCTTGGCATCATTGTGTATACGCCGATCTTCCTTTACGTTACGGCATCCTTCAATCATCTTTTCCATTGTTTGCTGGACAAGAATCCGTGTGTGATACAGCATTTCTTTGTCTGCTGTCATGCTCACCTCACTTCCAGCATTGAATCAGCGTACTGATATGCCGTGATAGTTATCTCTTCAACAACAAAAGATTCTTTCCCCTCTCTAACGATCAAAGCGGCCAAAGCCTGTGCCGCAAAGTAATCACGCATCGACATACCCATGTTGATGATCATTCCTGTTTTGTCTTTCGCTACCATTGGGAAAGCGGGTTGATTATTCATGTTTCTTTTCCTTTTTAAGTTTTAATAAAGCTTTGGCGAACAAGAGCAGACCTGCCGCATCGCCATCTAACATATCGTCTACGTTATCAAATCTTTGTTTATCAAAGTTCCACTCAAACTTTGTGACGGCTGTTACCCCGTACTTGTCAGCTAACCTCAGTAGTTCCATGTCCGTCATGCTTCGCCTTTCTTGCGTCTATACATCCCTTGCATACATACCTATGCATACCAGTCTGAAACGATAACTCACACCCCTTTTCGGGTATTGAACTCTTCTGGCATTTCCAACATAACTTTCCTTGGCTATGCATCCATCGGTCAGTCTTTTTTTTTGCTTTAAGTGCTGTCTGCCCTTGACCGATAGGGCTAAATGTTTGTGCCTGATACTTACTCATCTTCATCCTCGCACTTCTCACAGCCCAGATGGTCTGGATCACGGCAGTCAGGATTGGCCATCAACCTAGCCCGCATCTGCTTCTCAAATCTGTCTTGAGCCTTCAGCTCTTCTATATCGTATTCATCCATCTCTGTCCTTTCGAAAGAAACTGATCACTCCGTATATCGTTACCAGTAGAACTGGAACTCCCAATAAAACTGCCAGTATCCATGTCACTCTTCTTTACCTCCTTCAAAATAATCATGCACTCACGCATACGCACTAGGCTCTTAATATCCCCATCAGAGGCATACTTAGTCTTCCAATACTTTACACGCTTTTGTAAATATTCTTCCATTACTTTGCACCTTTATGCACAATTATACACATAATTACCATTGTTACCAGTGATGTAGGGAAAACACCTACCAGTTATATACCATCAGAAATAAAAAGACAATATGGCTTAAGTATTTGACCTGTAGCTTATGCTTTTGTTTCCTTTCCTTTTGTTGCATGAGCCGCAAAGAGGTTGCAAGTTATCTATATCAAGAGCCAGCTCTGGAAAATATTTCCTTGGTTTGATGTGATCCATGTTGGTTGGATGTTGGCGAGAGTTATCTCTACCACAGCACAAGCAAGTCAAACCATATTTCTCAATAGCCAGTAAACGTAACGCTTTCCACTCAGCGCTACATAAAAATCCATCACTGCTTAATCTTATATAAGATGCCACCTCGTTAGCAGACATACCACTTAACTTGACCGAGAGAGATATCTTGTTTGCCTTGCGTTTTAGTCTAGCAATATTTGCTTTCATTTCACACCTTTGGTGGACGGTGAGTATCGGCTGGCAAAACTCTGCCTAGGGGAGAGGCTATCTCCCTTCGGCGAATTTCCACACCCTCGGAGCCACGTATTCGTTTCCGTATGGATTAGCGTCATGCCAAGTGCGCTAACTATGTATGCTTTCCATTGCTTGGCAACGTCTATCTCGGCCATACATCCTTACCCCCGCCCCGTAGGACTTGAACCCACGGTTAGAAATAAGTAACCCCCCGATTGCGCCACGATATCTTCTTTGCGCTCTCGTCCCAAGTCAGAACGTTGTAGGGTGGTGGACTGCGGACTACACCTTACGGCTTCCTACGCTTCCCTCATGCCACCCAGTAACCCGATAGATACTTGGAACAAGGTAACGGCAGAAAGCAAAAAACCCTTATTGAAAGATACGAGCTTTAGGCTTGGTTGCCGCATACAAGTCTGCTAGGACAGAATCATGTAGCTTTGACGAAGCCCGCTCCTTCAATAAGGGTTCGGGGTGCGCTTCCTAGAACTACAACGGGTTACCAATCCGTTGATGCGGTGGATTATACACAAATATTTGAAGTTGGCAATGCGCTCACATAAAGCAGTGTCAGGAGTCACACTTGTATTTGCACAAATTAGTGTGGCATACGGCGCTAACCCGTACTACGCATTACCAACACGGCTGGAGATTGCAAGGCTGGGCGACAAGAGCCAGCATTAAGACGCTCAATCCCCATGCGTGTTAGTTGTTGGTGGGCTGTATCCATCCCAGCCTCTACCGAGTGGTTACGGCTCCGAGATATTGATTCACCAACACGGCTGGGGACTACTGACTTTCTATGCTATGTGCATAGCGTCAAACACAATCCCCATGCGTGTTGATATGTATAGAAAAGCCAGAAAACTATACATGAAAAAAGTGGGGATCCGTAGACCCCCACAAATCCCAGAAAGGAATCATCATGAAAAGCGGCAACTGCAACCGCCAGTTAATCATACACATTTTTTCAAAATATCAAGGGCTTCATCCACAGAATTGACCACGGCAATCAACCCGCCCGTCCACTCCTTAAAGAACTTTTCCTCTGCTGGCGTAAGCGTTCTAGCTGACGGAGACTTCTTGCCATCCTTAACTTCAAGTAATAAGGTAAAACCCCTATAGCCAACCAGTAGATCAGGGATGCCCTCACCCTGACTAACTACCCTGACATACGCACCACACGCCCTCAGAGCATGGACGATATCTTCTTGGTTTGCATCTATTCTGTTTGCTCTACGCATGGTAACGTTTCCATCGAAATATTTGTATCAGTTATAACATACTTGTTGACATCAGGCAATTAACCAGTTACAATAGCATCTCCAATAACAGACAGGAGTTGTGTGATGGATGAAAAGTTAGATAGAGAATTTGAAATCATAGAAAGGGCTAATGCTTTAGCCAAGAAATTTCTAAATGACATGATGGTAGATGGTGATCCGCCTACCGTATGGGTTACAACATTTATGACTGGGGCGGCCATGTGTGCTTGGGCTGAAGAAATGTCAGAGAAAGATTTTTTGGAAGGGTGCAAATATTCTTATGTGGCGTATAAAGAATTATTTGATGGGATGCATAAATGAAGTTAACGAATAAATTTAATCTACCCCAGACGTTTGTCAATGTAATCAATCGTCCAACTTACTCTAAAGGTAAGTCAAACATCTCTGCTACTGAAATGCTTAACAGCCCTCGCATAGTTCAGTTAAAGAGAAAGCATTGGGACAGCATAGAACAGGATGCATCTGAGATGGTGTGGTCACTGTTTGGCTCTGCCGTTCATAACATTTTGGAACATGGCAAGGGTGACAACCATATCGTTGAGGAAAGACTCTTCACTGCTGTAGATGGGTGGACTCTCTCAGGCGCTATTGATCTTCAAGAAGTTGAAGAGGACGGCATAGTTATCAAAGACTACAAGGTAACAAGTGCTTGGGCTGTATCAAATGAGAAACAAGACTGGCACGATCAGCTAAACATCTACGCTTGGCTAGTGCAAACAGTCAAGAAGAAACCAGTCAAGGCCGTTCAGATTGTGGCCATAGTAAGAGACTGGTCTGCGCGTGAGGCACAGAACAAAGAAACCTATCCTCAATCTCCCGTAGTGGTAATAGATATCCCACTATGGGACTATGAGAAACAGGATGAGTTTATTAAGAAGAGAGTAGGGCTTCACTCCGAGGCTTACTTCGAGATGGATACAGATGGAAACCTACCAGACTGTACGCCAGAGGAAATGTGGGAGAAGACCACAACCTACGCCGTTAAGAAAGACGGCGGAGTTAGAGCCAAATCAGTTCATCAAACAATGGCTGATGCGGAAGTTGCCCTACCAGCAAAGGGTTACTTTATAGAAGTCAGAGAAGGCGAGAGGACACGCTGTGCAAACTACTGTCAGGTCAGCCAATTCTGCAATCAATATCAAACCTACCTAAAGGAAAAACCATGAATCGAATAATCATTGATGTAACAAAAGGCGAACTGGACTTCATGCGTGAGGCGCTAGTTTCTAAACACATAAACATGATGACCTATCTTCAGACCTGTGAAGAAGATATCAAAAGCGCAGAAGAAGAGATTGAAAAAGAAATAGAAGAATATCTTTCCGACAACCCCATACAAAAACCAAAGAAGCCATTTGTCTTTAAGCGCAAAGCGCCGTTTGGCCTAAAGAAAGACGGCACACCTAAAGCTAAACCCGGAAGGAAAGTATGACAGTATTTAAGAAACTACAGACAGCGAGATACGAACTATCTCAAGCCAATGTAAAGAAGTCAGGCCACAATTCATTTGGTGGTTGGAAGTATTACGAACTGGGGGACTTCATCCCCACGATTAATAAGATCTTCAACAACGTAGGACTGTGCGGAGTATTTACATTTGGCGAGACAGCTACGCTCACGATCTACGACACAGAGGACTCAACCTCTATACAGTTCTCTACCCCTATCGTCTACGCTGAATCAAACAAAGGTCAGCCCATCCAGCTATTGGGTAGCACACATTCTTATCTTCGGAGGTACCTCTGGTTGATGGCGATGGAGATCGTGGAAACCGATCAGGTGGATTCAGAACAACAGGAAGTCAAACCAGAGCCAATCAAGATCGCACCCAAGAAACCGCCCGCAAGGATAGAAGGTAAAGAGGGGCCTTGGTATATAAAGGTAGAGGCAGATCCTGATGTAAACATGAACACTTGGCTAGACCTAGTGACCGAGGCATTCCGCCTAGCTTTATCTCAGGCACAGACTGAGCGGGATGTTTTAGATATCTTCAAGTTCAACAAGAACATTTTCGACAAGTTGGAGAAAGAAGCGCCAGATGACTTTGCCGGTTTGATGGCTAGTTTCAAATCCGCAAGAGAGGCTTTTAAGAAAGGTACAACATGAGCCAATATCCAAACAGTGGAAAACTTTCCAAGAACGGTTACAAACAAAACCCAAAACAACCTGATATGACAGGGCAACTAATGATGGATAAATCCACATTGAAAGCCCTAATGGAAGAGCAAGACGGAGATGAGGTATTGATTAAGCTGAGTGCGTGGAACATGACGGGTCAGTTCGGAGAGTGGTTGCGCCTTAGTTGGAACAACTACAAGTCTGACTTTAAACCTCAAACTCAGTTTGCACCGCCAGCTAAACCTGCGGCCAACGACATGATCGAAGACAAAGATATTCCCTTCTGATATGAAAACATCACAGTTTGAGGGGGTTAAGGTAGCCATCAAGCAGGACAAGACGGGGTATGTACTTACCCTGTCTATCCATCCTGACGATATACCCAACGAGATCCTTCGGGACTTTGTGGGTTCTAGATATCAGGTTGTGATGGTTCGACTAAACGGCGAAGAAAGGCCAATGAATCGTGAGCATGAGCATACACGGGACATTACCCAACTAGCCGTACTACTTTGCAAGAACCCAAACTTCCATGAGTTCTTGGCACATCATGGATCTATCCAAGAAAAGACAGACAGTGCGGCTGGTATGTGGATGAAAGAAACGCTAGGGATTGAATCCCGTGCAGAACTTAAAACCAACCCAGAGGCGGCACAGCATTTACTAAATATTAACGAGGAATTTAAAGCATGGAAACTACAAAGAGGTTGATACCTTACTCGGTTCATTTACGAGAAGATATCTACAACAAACTTAAAGCGGCGGCTGGAGAGCGTAAAGCTTCTGGCATTGTGCGAGATGCCATCACCATGATCATTGAGGGTGACGATGCCTTTAACGCGGGGTATAACAAGGCCATCCGTGATGCAATCAACGTCATTAAAGATGACAGCAAAGCTACTAGCGTTGCTATCGGCGGTGAATCTATTGCTGAATCATTAACTGGACTCCTGCGAGAGATGATTGTTGTCCAATCAGTCAAAGGAAAAGCAAATGGTACGCAAAAAACTTGAGGGTATTGAAGCCTTAGTAGAGAAAGAAGAACCCATATCCATCCAAGATATAACTATGCTTGACTGGTATGCGGCATTTGCTCTTATGGCAATTCAACAAACTAACCATGAGGCCGCTAGTAAGTTTGCATTTGACAGGGCAGAGGCGATGATGGCCGAGAGATCCAAGAGATGATTGTCAACATGACCCCTTCCGAATCTGCGATAGCACAGATGTTGGCAGTAATGCGTAACACGACTGCCAGACAGAACGGAGTTAAAGACAAACAGATGGGCAAGCAAGACCCCATAGAGATAGACAGAGATGGGATCATTGCAGAGATGGCCTTTGGTAAAGCCTTCAACCTATACCCCGATCTATCTATCTACCCCCGTAAGGGCGGGGCAGATCTGATGGGCAGGAATAAGAAGAAGATTGATGTTAAAGCTACCCGCTACAAGACTGGTAAGTTGGTTATCCATATTGACAAACCAGTTGACGAGGTGGATGTTTACGCTCTTGCGATTGTTGACGGGGATGATGTGGATCTGATTGGCTACATTGAATCAGAGAACGCAATCAAGCCAGAGAACATTAAAAACCTTGGACACGGCGAAGGCTACGTCATTGATCAGGAAGAACTAATTAAATTCAAAATAAAAGGAACAACATGAACGACATAGACAACAAGATAATCGTATACCTAGAGCAGTTTAAAACTCAAGACAAAGCCGCTAAAGCCATGCTTGAGTTTGCCGCCAAGGAGATAAAACGCCTAGAGAAAGACAAGGACTTTTGGTACAAGGCAGGATACGAGGCAGGACTAGAGGATCAAAAGGCTGTCTCTTGAACAACAATCTAACGGCCAAGCAGAGAGAACACATAGGCAGGGTTAAGAGCCTACCCTGTTCTGTTTGTGATGCGCCAGCTCCATCAGATGCACACCACATAGAGCAAGCACTACAGTATTGCGTAGTGGCTTTGTGTAAAGACTGCCATCAGGGATCGACAATGGGGTGGCATGGCCAAAGGCGGATGTGGAAGATTAAGAAGATGAATGAGCTAGACGCTTTGAACATAACCATAGAGAGGCTAGTCAATGAACGTAATCAGTAGTTCCGCAGGGAACGACAGCTTGGCAATGATCCAGTTCTGTATAGAGAAAGAGATCCCCAACCTCCATGTAGTGTTCTGCGACACGGGATGGTCTGCTCCGGGCTGGATGCAACGGGTGGAAAAGATACACGGCTACGCTGAGAAACACGGGATCAAGACCCATATTGTTAAGAGCATAGGGATGGAAGATCTGGTCAGGATGAAGAAGGGCTTTCCCGGAAACGCCCAACAGTTCTGCACCGCACACCTAAAGGGTGTTCCATTCCTTCAGTGGATAGACGAGGAAGACAAAGACTACAAAGCTATTGTCATGGTGGGCAAGCGCAGAGTGGAGAGTGAGGCTAGAAAAGATACGCCTGAGTACATCTACGACTCCGAGTATCACGGCGGCAGAACGCTCTGGCATCCGCTCTATCTACATACAGACGCTCAAAGGAATGAGCTAATCAATCGGGCTGGGTTTGAACCCCTGCCCCATAGATCCTTAGAGTGCAACCCTTGCGTGAACGCTAATCGTCAGGACTTCTTACGCCTCACGGCAGGAGAAATAGAAAGGGTTAACGACCTAGAGGTAGAGATAGGAAAGCCTATGTTCCGCCCCAAGCGTTTCAGCGCACTAGGTATCCACGGGGTTATTCAGTGGGCAAAGAACGGCAGGGATAGAGGAGACTTCTCAGAGGAAGACGCGCAGTGCGCCTCCCTCTTTGGCTGTGGCCTGTAGTGGTAACGTTACCATTACTGCTTCATTGACTTGCGAGTATCCTCGGCCTGTTGAGCCAACATGGAGATCAACTCTTTCATCCTGTCAATCTCTTCCCGCTTGGATGCACCATCCATGTTTGTATCGTTAGTAACCACAGAAATATGTTGACGGATCTTAGCCATATTCTTAGCAGTCTTATCGTAGAACTTGGCCAAAGCGATCTTATCGCCCTTCTCCTCCAAGATCTGTCTGACTTTATCGGCATCCCCGATCTCAGCGTAGTGGCGCATATCTGCGAATGCTTGGCTGATCTCTTTATTGCTGTCGTAGAAGGCTGTAGCGTACTTAGATTGATTGGATGGTAGTGATTTCACCAGACCCACACTAAGCTTGTCTATCATCTTTGTATCAGGGTAAGAGCCATCCTTAAATGGCATGACTGCATAGTGTGAAGTCTCAGCAATCGCACTACCCAACCATCCAAAGTAAGCCTTGATAGCGTAGTCCATCTGCACAGGGGATAAACCCTCACCAGTAATAGAAGTAATTCCACCGAGCAATTTGGCTAGTGGGCTAGTAGTATCCGCCGAGCGCTCCTGCTTAGACAATCTTTCCATGCCAGCAGATTCAATCGGCGCACCAGTAAACGAATCCTTATTGGCATACAGATCCACCAAAGGTTTGACAAACTGAGGTAGGTTGACCGCAAAGGTATCAGTGACCATACGACCCATAGACTGCTGGAACTGTTTACCCTCTGCGCCTTCATCAAAGATCTGTTCGGCCACACGCTCGGCAATAGTCCCAAACGCACCGATCTCAAATGGTTTAGGCACACGCAAAGCGTAGTCCATGCCGGGCAATTTAAACCACCAGAAGTTATCACGATCCCACTCGTCACGCTTTTTGAACTCGTCATCATCTTTGAACGCAAAGTACAAGGCCAGAGATGCAAGACATACGGCACTGGTAACGATGGCAAAGGACTCAGCCTTCTGCTTGTCCGTCTGCTCAATAGGTTGACCAGTAATGGTGTTGTAGAACACACGGCTAGTAGGCATGATGCCGTCCCTGCCAAGCTTATACAGACCTTGCACACGGGCATTCAAGAATGGCACAACCTGACAGACTTGGCGGAATGCCGGCCATGATCCTGACATAGAGAAGTCAAGCAGATCACGGGCGAAATAGGATGCCTCAAGATGAGACATTCCTTTTGCCTTCATCTGGTTATATAGCGCCATGCGGTTAGCGGCCTCAGACTTGTTGCCCCATTCTTGGTACTTATCCCAAGCCATCCGCAAACCTTTTTTAACCTTGTCGGGTGTATCTAAGATATGCTCTTCTTTAACTCCTTGAGCAACCAAACGTTTGACCAACTTGGCCTGATCTCCCTCAACGTGAGTGCCAAATGTAAACACACCACCACCAGCTAGTGCGGAGATATGTGCAGGGTTGTTCTTATCACTAGATGCCCAGCCGTCAGCAATGTTGGCAAACGGATTCTTCTTCAAATCACTAACTGCCATAGCCTGTATAGAGTCACGGATCAAGTTCCTAACCTTAAAGGCAGGGGATATCGTGACACCAAACTGGAGCATATTCTTAAAGTCTCTGGCAACATCCAAGAACTTAGACTTCGGCCCCAGATATCCAATAGAAGAAATGGAATCCAACAGCATAGGATCTAAGATGTTGTAGTAGGCGGGACTACCATCTACCATAATCTTTACGGAACTCTTCCCAGACTTACCAGATGCAGGTGTAGTCATCCAAGGCTCTATCTTGCCGTCCTTGTAGACCTCTGAAGATTCATAGGTGTTTCCATCTTCATCCTTCTTGCGGGTGATCACATTGACCAGACCATCAACCATTACAAACTGTTGCTTGAGGTTTGGCTCTGCACCGCCCAAAGGAATGGCCGCATCTATCGTGGCCTTTGCCGCCTGTGCCTTCATAGAAGAAGACAGGATGTGACTCCAGTTACGCAGAGTGTTTTCCATCAAGTCAGCAAACGGACTCTCTCCGCCCTTCAAGGCTTTAGAGAAGTGCTGGTTTGTCAGGCTAGATGCCGTCATCACCGCATCAATATCCCCGTCTTCCATCTCACGATAGAAAGGAATGTA
>Ga0209596_1000372_pt1 | contig 42032 bp, 59 predicted proteins | sample M_130807_MF_Meta_FD_187314 | JGI IMG/M metagenome (GOLD analysis project Ga0209596, IMG submission 187314) | Freshwater microbial communities from Lake Montjoie, Canada to study carbon cycling - M_130807_MF_MetaG (SPAdes) (version 2) | ecosystem: Environmental > Aquatic > Freshwater > Lake...
TTGATTTTTCAAATTCACCTGTATATGAACAATGGTTACAAATTAATGGACAAGATAGAATGGATCGTAGATATGGTGATTATTTTAGTAGAGTACAACGTTATCAACATCATTCGGGGGGCTACTTTGCTGGAGGTGGTGTTTCTTTTGGTGGAGGAGAAAGAAGGTTGGGGGGAGAGGGTGGTATCTTTTCTTATTCTTTCGCTTTAAAACCAGAAGAACATCAACCTTCTGGAACATGTAACTTTTCTAGAATTGATACTGCTACTATTGTAATGAATATGGCAGATCAAGTACAAGCAGAAACACCAAATACTCCAGGATTTAATGATTCTCCAGATTTTAATACATGGGATGTACGTGTATACGCTATCAATTATAATATTTTACGTGTTATGTCTGGCATGGCTGGACTAGCGTATTCAAACTAGACCTCCATTTTCTTTTCCAACTATAGTATAAAAAAATGTCTCCTTTAGGATGGATCTTTTCATTTCTAGGTATTGTATTAATACTTGTTTCTTTACTATCATTAGTTCTACCTAATATGATTCGTTTAAATAAATCTTTAAGTTATAGTTTATTAGTTGGAGGTGTTGTTTCATTTGCTGTTGGAATGAATATGTGAAAGAAAAAAAGAGAAGAGGTCATTTCCTTCTTTTTTTTAAAAAATGAAATTTTTTTTTAAAATCTATAATATAAAAATGTTTGGTCTTGGAAATTCTGCAACTTTAATGTATTATTTATTGACTGGTTTAACGTTTTGGGTAATTTCTGAAGATGTTTTATTTCGTGTTCCTTCTTTAGGACCTATCCCTCAACCCGTTGTAAAAGCACTCGTTTTCGTTACAGTTCATATTCTTGTACATCAATTAAAACGTACTTTAAAATAAAATAATGAATTAATTATAAATGATTTTTTTTGGAGTAATCATTCTTCTTCTTGGATTTTTTATTTATAAAAGTTATTTTATAGATCATTTTACATTACCTAATACTTCCCATTTACCACCATGTCCTATTGGAACAGAAAGACGACATAATGGTCTAGATTGTGAAGTTCAAAAAAAACGGAATTAAAAAAATATTTTTTTTAAAAAAGAATTAAAAAAAAACAAACATATTTATAGAAATTAAATTTTAAAATTTCTATAAATATGAAAAGAAAACCAACAACAAAAAAAGAACGTACTTTAAAAAGAAAACAACAAGGAAAATGTTGTAATTTATGTCCAAGATATTTAAATCCTCGTGAATTTCATATTGATCATGTTATACCACTATCAAAAGGTGGTTCTAATGATTTTACAAATAAACAAGCATTATGTATTACATGTCATTTAAAAAAAACAAAAAAAGAATGTTCTGAACGTATGTTAGGTTCTATAAGAACAACAAAAAAAGAACGTGAATTATTTGGCTTACCTAAATGGATTGCAAAAGCAAAATAAAAAACGAATTTTTTGTTTTTGTTTTATAAGATTTAGTATATTAAAAAAAATGGATGTACGAAAATTGTATGATCATCCAATATGGCCATCACCAAGAGCTGTTATTGTTGTTAAAAATTTAAAATTAGAGTATGATATTGAATATGATTCAAGAGGACATAAAAAAAGATTAACACATTTACAAGCGTTAGAAGTTTTAGCTAATAAAACAAAAAAAACAATCCCAGAATTTCTTATGTTATCTTATATAGATGCATGTAAAGAATTAGGTTGTTATACAAGAAATTGGAAAAATGAACAAATAATTTATAATCCAATATATAAAATTTATAAACCATTCACTATAAAATATTGGTAAATAAAAATTTTTTATTAAAACGGATTTTTAAACTTAAATAGAAAGAATGTTTTTAAAACAAAAATGTTTTGTTGTAGACGTTTTACTAAAACAATCAATGATAATTTCAGTAATGTTAATTCTGAATTAATTTATTTGAAAAGTGAACTTGAAGATTTGAAAAGTAATTTTGAAGAACTTCAAAAAAAACAACAACAAACTAAAAAAAATCTTGTAAAAATTATTGATACATTTACTTTGAAAGAATATGTATTATTTAAAACAAGACTTCTAACAAAGAAACAAACAGAATCATTACTTGAAGAATTGTATACACTATATGATATTAAAGATTCAGAAAAAGATATTCAAAATTTTGATGAAATTCTAAATAAAAAACCTAGTATTTTAAGTTTTATAAGACAAATTGATTTTCTTAAAAATATTCTTACAAAACTTCGAGAACCTTCTTTGAAAGATTCAGATTATGCTGATATTAAAAAATTGTGGTGTAGTCAATATGAATATGATGATAATGGTGAATTTCTTAATAATGTTATCCTATGTGTTAAAAAAATTCTAAAGTAAAACGGAATTTATACAGAAAATGATTTTTTAATTTAAAAGAAAATGTCAGAATATGTTTATGCTTTAGAACTTTCATCAAATAAATATTATATTGGAAAATCTTATAATGTTCCAAAACGTTTTCAAGAACATTCTGATGGAAAAGGTTCTTCATGGACTACTAAACATAAACCTATACGAATCCTTGAAGCAAAACTTATTACTAATCAACATGATGAAACTAATTTGACAAAAGATTATATGAAAAAATATGGAGTTGATAATGTTCGAGGCGGACCTTATTGCCAAGTAGAATTACCAATAAATATAAAAAACTTTCTTGAAAAAGAAATTACTAGTAATGCTGATAAATGTTATAAATGTCAACAATATGGACATTTTGCAAGAAATTGTTCTTATGAAGAAGCTGAAGAACTTGTTTGGGAATGTGATTATTGTGAAAGACAATTCACTAGTCGTTTTGGATGTATGGTTCATGAAAAAAAATGTTCTCAAAAATCAACTTGCTATAGATGTGGAAGAGATTCACATTATGCAAATGAATGTTATGCTTCTACTCATTCGAAAGGTTATAAACTGTAATAAAAAAACGGAATTTATTACAGAAAACAGTTTTTAAAGAAAAAGAAAGAAATGCAACCTTTATCTCGTGAATATTTGCTTGGATTAAAAATTCAAAATGATGAAAAAAATCGTATTTTCTTTATAGATCAACAAGTTCAACAAATTTATTTTAAAGTTAAACAGATTGCTGAAACAACTACAAATACTTCATTTAAACAAGAAGTTCCAAATATAAATCTTAAAGTTTATGAACAGCATAAACAACAAACTGGAACTATACATCCTCATCAATATTTTAGAGATAATATTGAAGATATTATAAATAAACTTATGGATCTATTTCCAGATTCAAATATTGAATTTAAAACACTTTCAAGAGGTCAAGATGGAAAAATGTATGATATAAAAGATATTGATGAAAAAATGAAACCTTTTATTAATATCTCACTTAATCAAGAATTTATTGTTGTTGACTGGTCGTAAAACGGAAAACTTTTTATATTTTAGAATGAAACAGAAAAAGAATGGAAGACCCTAAACTACCTAATATTGAAAATGAAAAGGTGCCACAACAAGATGATACTCAACTACAAATTCTAAAAGAACTTAAGCGTCAAAATGTTCTTCTTGAGGAACAACTCGCTCCTCAACGAGAACAGAAGCGCAAACAAGAAGCTTATAGAATTCAGATGGAAAAAGAAAGACAATTTCGTGGTTTTATACGTTATTGGGAAAAGCAAATTAGTATACCTTTCCAAGAAAAACATAACTGTAGTCAACAGCTTTCTCATATCACATCTTCTTCAAGATTTGATAACGGAGCATGGGTATTGTATACAAATGAAATGATAGCAAGAGATGCTGAAAATGCAAAAACTTTACAAGAAAAAATACAAACTTTACAAGAAAAAATTGATAAAATTCTTAAAGAAGATCTTAATGGTAAATATAAACTAGATATTACTTATGGATTTTCATCAATACCCAATATTTCGTTGAGAAAGATCTAAAACGGAATTCTTTCTTTTTAATTTGATTTATTAAAAGAAAATGATGGGACGTAATCGCATTTCAGGCAAGACTTCTTCCGATGCACTTAAAAGTGGAAATAATGCAGGAATGCTATTTCTAAAAGAAGCTAAAAGAATTGAACCTACATTCCAACAAGATCGTAAACAAGCTACTCGTGAATATACTGAAGCTCTTTGGAAACTAAGAATAGCTGAAAAATCTTCAAATGGAGATGTTCTGCGAGGTTTTGGTAATAAGTAAAAACGAATTTTAACAACATTTTTATTTTTTATTAAAAAAAGAAGAAAATGAACCAACAAGTTAGAAATATTCTTTCTCAAATGAATGGAAGTGAAAAGGCTCAACTTATTGGAAGAGCTACACAATTTATCATAAATTCAAATTTCATTAATATGCTAAATCTAATTGATATTAATGACAAATCTGGAAAAACTATTAATAACGTCTGTAATCAACTTGCAGCTTTTAATAGTGATCGCATTCTTTCTGAACAAGTTCAAAGTTGGCTCTCATCTTAAGTAAAACGGAATTTATAGAGAAAATAATTTTTTTTTAAAGAAAAAGAAAGATGTTTATTGGCAGAAATTTATTTGTTAATGAAAAATGTATAATGTATGGAATTTATTGTTCTAATGCTGGATTTATAAATATTAATTATGAAAAAACAGAAATTATTATTGGAGAAAGTGGTTATACACATATAAAAATTCCATTTGATGAATTTAAACAAGATTATAATAATATTAAAGAACTTTATAGAAGAATTTTATTTCTACGTTTTGGAGTTTCTATTTAAATAAAAATGGAATTTCTTTTGTAAAAGTACAAAAATACATAAAACTCAAATAAAATGGATGAACTTGATTTGGCAGTTTCACTACTTAAAACAGAGATGGAAAAGTTAAAAAAGGAAAATGAATTTCTCAAAAAAAAGAATTTAATTCAAAGAGAAGACCTAAGAAAAATTTTCATCGCTAACGTGGCTTTCAAAGAATTATTTGATGAAGAAACCCAAAGATTAAAAATAGATAAAAACTAAAAACGGAATTTATACAGAATAATCTTTTTAACTTCAATAAATAATGTCAGAATGTAATTTAATTGAATTAACACAACCAAACACACAATTTCGAATACTTGCAGAAATATTTGAAACAAATAAAAATGTAACACTATCGAAAAGAGAAATTGAAAGAATGTTTGCATTAATGGTTATGTGGAAACTCATTCAATATCCTTACGTTGCTAATTCATTAGCTGAAATAATTAGAAATCCAGATATAGTTAATGCTCCTGGAGATCTTCAAAGAGTTTTAAGAAAATTTCATGATAAATTTGGGAGGAAAGGATTACTTAAAGAAGGAGAAGGTTCTTCTCTTAGATATACATGGAATCATATTCTAATTTCTCATGATAAACTAATAATATCTCGAAATCTCTTTAAAACAGAAGAAGCACGAGATGCATTTATAAAATTAAGAAATAAAAAATGTGAACTATGTGAAAAAACATTTGAAAGAATGGCAATTGATCATTGGAGAGCATATTCTAAATATAATATTGATAATATATTAATTGCAGTTTTATTATGTGAAACTTGTAATAATATTCATCATAATCATGATGCAAGTGTATGTATAGTTAAGAAAAAACATAATCTTAAATATATAAAAAATTGGATTAGTATTGAATCAAGAATTAGAATTGATTTTCCACCAAATGAAAATGATTTAAAAACTCAAAAAGAAAATATTCAACAAATTAAAAAGTATCATAAAGATCTTGGAATTGAATATTCTCCAGATTTCTGGAAAGATTTAGATTAAATCTAGTATTTTTTTACAACTTTTTGCTAAAGCATTACTAAGATGAAATGGGATAGCATTACCAATTTGAACACATCTATCACTATGTGAACCAACAAATTTATAATCACGAGGAAATCCAGTAATTATAGCACCTTCTCTTACTGTAATACTTCTATGTTCAGTTGGATGAATTTGAAAACTACTATGTCCTGGAACAAGAGTTGGTGCTGGTTTATCAAATGATAATCTATTTGATGAACCACGTGATGAATAACTTCCTTTTTTATTTGTATCTATTTGTTTAAATTTTTCAATTGTAGATTCTTGATGTTTCATAGGAATATTATCTGGATCATTTTTAGGAGAATTTATAGTTTCATAATCTAATAAATCAAATGCATCTTTTACAGTTAATAAATTTGGAATTGATTCATCTTCATTACTATTTGTAATATCTGGCCATTTCCATTCAATAGAAATATCATTTCTAACAGCTACAATAATTAATCTTTTTCTATTTGTATATCCTCCATAATTACTACACATTAAAATTTTATCATATACTTTATAACCAAGTTCTTTATAAGTTTCAACAATATCATCAAATACACTATACATATATTTTTCTAAATTTTTTTCTAGAACTTTTCTTTTTTCTTCTAATTCAATTTTTTCTTTTAAAAGTTTTGTTTTATTTCCTCCACAACCTTTATTAACAGCAATAATTTGTCCTCTATTATTTTTATGTTTTATAATAACTTCATCAATTTCTTTACATAAATCTTCAATAGATTCTTCAAAATTAATATATAATTTACTAATTGGAGCAAATCCTTTTTTTGATAAAATTTTCATATTTTTCATTCCTGGTACATTTTCAATAATAGAAATTTTAGGTTTTAATTTTTCAACTAATTTTAATTGTTGAATATATAAATAATTTCTTTCATCATATGGATTTCTTACACCAGCTAATGAAAATCCTTTACATACTACACCACCAATTAAAACTGATAAATCACCTTGTTTAATTTTATATTCAAAACATAAATCTTTTTTTGCAAGTTCAATAATATCTTCACAAATTATTTTTCCTTCAAGTTCTGGATTATTTAATTTTAAAGTTTCTAAACTTTCTTTCCAGAAATCATTAACAAAGATTGTTTGAAATCCATTCTTTTTAAATCCTAAATGGGAACCACCAGCACCAACAAATGTTTCAATAATTGTATGAATTTTAACTTTTGAAATTTTATTTAAAACTTCTTGTACTTTTTTTTCAACAAGAGCTTCAATCGTATTATCTTTTTTACATGGTCGTTTACGTTTTAAATGAGTATCATAATGTCCTTTTTGCGTAAATACTTTTTGACATATATGGCAACTATAATTAACCATTTAGTTATTTATAGTTAACAATACATAAATACTTTTCCATTTTTTTTATTTTTCAAATGTAAATAAATATAATACTTGATTTAAATCAGCAAGAATAGTATCACGAATATTTAAAAGATCAGTATCATCTTTTGATAATATTTTTGGAAGTTTCATAGATAAAAATTTTATTGCTTCTTTAATAAATTTTGGTGCTTCTTTATCATCAAAATTTAAAAGTTTTATTGTTGATGTTTTACCTTTTAATATAGGTCTACCATATTTTCCAATATAAACTTCAACAAATTGATCAATATTTGTATCTAATTTTGGTAAAAGATCATTAGTAGCAATATGACGTGAATATGATAATGTTTGCCAATGATAAATTTTTATTTGATCTCTTAATACCATCATAACATTAACAATTTCAGCTGACATTTTTATATTAAGAACGTAATTATTTTCTTTTTCCTTTTTTTGATTTAGTTTTCTTTGTTTTACGTCTTCCACCTTTTCGTGTTACAACAATACTATCTATATGGGCTTGAATTTTTTCAAATTCTTCTGTAAATAATTGATTATCTGCTGGTGTTTTAGACATTCTTAATGCTTGTTTAAGAGTAACAAATCCTATATTTAATTCACGAAATGCTTTTGCTAATGTCGCTCTTAGTTCTTCGGATGGATTATGTGGATCTGGATTCTTTGTCTTTCTATACGAGGAGGTTCTTTTCTTCCTTGATTTGCTTCTGGTGTCATAAAATTTTGTTGAAAAAAATCTTGTGTTGGAGGTATATTTTCTTGTTCTTCTTCCATTTTATAAATATATAAACAAATTTACTTATTCTTTGTATATTACTATATAATGTCGGGATTTGTTTATGTATTAACAAATGAATTATACTATGGTTATAGAAAAATTGGATTAACGAATGATCTTCAAAAACGTTTAAAATCAGCAAATTCAACGAATGAATTTATACCAGAAACATTTAGAAAACCTTATGTAATTGAATTAGCAATTAAAGTTGAAAATATGTCAGTTGTTGAACGATCTTTACATAAATATTTTGATGAATATAATGTTAATAAAACAAATGTTGGTTCTCAAGAATGGTTTTGTATTGAAAAAGAACAAGTAGAAAAAATATTTGATTTACTTGTTGATTTAGATATTGGAACATATGAAGAACCAGAAGAAATAAAAACGACTACTCGTAAATTGAAAGATTATCTTGTTGATAAAACAAGAATTCGTGTAATTAGTGATCCAAATTGGGAAGGTATATATTCTTTAGAATATGATATGATTTTATATAAAGGAAAATTATTTAGTATATCTGGATTTCTATTAGAATATTATTTGAGTATTAATCCAAATAGAAAAGGAAAAGCTAATGGTTGGGAAGGTACTGAATGTTTTACTGATATATGGATTAAAACAAAATATCTTCCTAAACTGACCGAATAAATTCCCATTTTAAATATTCACATATTTTTTCCCATATTTGATCATGACTAATTAAACGATCACGAGATTTCAAAAGAGGAAAATAAATTTTATAATCATCTAATTCTAATAATTCAAAAAATTTATATAATATATAAGAATATGATAAAAAATTTGTTCTTTCATCTGGACAAAATAAAAGAAAAGGAGCTTGAATTTCTTGAAACATAGATCTAATTTTTTCTTCAATTTCTGGTGTTATTGTAGGTGGTGGATTACCATTCAATCTTGATATTATATGTGGAATATGTTCATAATATTTTGAACGATCAATTTTTTTTAAAATTTCACGAATATCTTTTTCACATAAATCTCCTATATTTTGTATTCTTCGTTTTTTAATTTCAATTATAATTTCATTCATTATATCATCTGGTATAATTGTTGATTCTTTTGCTTGAAATTGATTTAAAATTTCATTTAAATGATTAATTTTTTTATATGCATAATTATTACGTTCTTTTGGTGGATCATTAAATCCAGGTGTATCACTAACTACCATCATATATTCTTCTATTCCACATAGTGGACATGCTAATATACCTTCTGATGTAATTTCTTCTTTTGCTACATTACATGTATAACAATGTTCTGTATCAATAGATTCTGCAATAATAGTAGATAATTTTAATCTTGATAAATATTCATCAAAAATTTGTTTTTTTGTTGGACGATTTGATTCTTCTACTTCAATATATTTTAAAAATGTTGTTGTATCACTAGATTTTGTTTGTTTCATATCATTTGTTTCACTATAATAATGTAACATTAAATCAGCATTTTTTGAAAAATATTCAATTAATTGTTTTTCATTTTTAATTTTTGATTGTAATGTTCTTAATTCATCATGTTTTTTTGCAATTTCAAATGATTGAACATCTTTTCCTTTTTCAATTTCATTCAATTCTTTTTCTATTTGAATAATTTTTTCTTTAAATATACTTTGATTTTGATTAGATTCATGTAATTCTTTTATTATTGTTTGATGTACAGAATCTAATGTAGTTCCCAAAATACTTTTCGAATGATCTTTTATTTTTTTTATTCGAAATGAACTATCACTCATTTTTAATTAATTACTTTTTAATCATTAAAATACTTAAGAGTATTAAAAAAATTCCACCAAAAATTAATGGATCCATATTCATATTTGTAAATCCTTCTTTTGATTGTATACAATTTGATATATCAACTTTTTGACATAAAGATGAATCAAAATCAGGTGTTAAATCTAATGTTAAAAATCTTGATTCTGGTCCACCCGTTGTATCACATTGATAACAATCACAAGAAGGTTCTGAATCAGATGCTAATGATTTAAATAAATTAATAGGATTTAATCCTTCCATATCTTGTAACATACCAGGTAATAAACCATTAAAATCTGATGCTATACCACCTAAATCTTGTTTTAATGCAGTTGGTAATATATCAGCTCCACTTGAAACATTATTAATATAATTATAACGTGATTGAACAGATTTATCAGATGCCACACAAGTTCCACCAGTATTAACAAAATATCTATTTCCTAATGCTGGACCACTAATCATATATTTAATATAATTTGTTATAGCTGATGTATTTGTACCAATTTGTGAAATAGTACCATTAGAACCTACACCCATAGAAGAAGGACCTTGAATATTATCAGCATAACTATATGATGGTCCCATAATATTTGTTGTTTCAGAATCTAAAGAATTCCATACAGAATTTTGTCCAAGATTTGCCATTCTTTATAATTGATTTACTTTTTTTATTATATCATCTCTAAATTTCATATTTAATAATGCACATGGACGTTTTTTAATTATATATAATTCTGTATCTTCATAATCATATAATTTTTCAAAACAAAAATATGCTAAAAATAAAAATCCACTTCTATTCATACCAGCATGACAATGTATATAAATATTTTTACATTCACTTAATTTTTGCCATTCAGTTATTGTTTCTTTAAATGTTGGATACCAATCTAATATATTTACAGTATATGTATCATATGCATTCAAACATATATAATTATTTGGAAACATAGTTTTAAACCATGTTGGACTAAATTCTTCTTGTGCACAATTTATTACATGTGTTATATTATATTTAGTTTGAAATTCAGGTGTTAAATATTCCCCCGGTCCAAAAATTAATGATTCTATTTGGACTGGATAATCTTTATTAAAACCACGTGATTTCATTCTTAAACTAGGATAATTTATCATTACTTTTATATTTATAGTAATGTATTGAAGACTGTATTTAATACGAAAGATAATAATGTTGTTAATGCACCAATAACAGCTGAACCCGTCCATGAAAGAATACCACCTTCTCCATAAATACCTTGTATTGGTATATATGGTAATATAAGTTCACGCGGTTTTGATAATGACATTATTGTAGCACTTAAAAAAAATGATAAATAACTTACTAAATTACGTAAAGAACCTCTTAAAATAGAAAATTGTTGTGAATAATCGGGTGCAACTTTTGTTGATGTTGCTGGTGGTAATGGTGATATAAAGGGATCCCCAGCTGTTACCATAGGTGCAAATGCGGGTTGTTGAACGGGAGAACCACTTAATAAATCAGATAAATCAGTCGCACCTTCCATTTATTTTACAGAATCTAATTTACATGAAACATCCTCTACGCGATATAAAAAACATTTTCCATCAAATTTTATTTGTTGATTATTAATTTTTTGTGGATCTACTGGAAGAATGTATTCAGTAGGTATAGGTCTATGAAATAATAATATTGTTATACCAAATCCAATTAAAAACCAAAAAATATTTTGTGAATTTTTATTTCTTAAGATTTGTTCAATCATTCGTTTATTAAATTCATAGAAATAGCTTCACTCGAACATGAAACTTCTTCTGTATGAAATTGAATACAACCTTTTTTTGTTTTATATATTTTTTTTGAATTTGGTGTAGGTAATTCTGGTATTTCATGTTTTACTGGATTAAATATTGATACCATAAATAATCCAGCTAATATACCACTAAATAAAAAAGGTAACATGTTTTTTTTATTATATAGAAGTAGGTTTTCCTCCATTCAAAATAGAAGGAAATGATGAATTAGGTGAACCACCATTATACCCAGAAGGAGCGATTGAATTAGGTAAACCACCATTTAAAATAGTAGGTAAAGGAGGTTTTCCTCCATTTAAAAGAAAAGGAAACGATGAAGAAGGTGAACCACCATTTAAAATAAAAGGAAATGTTGAATTAGGTGAACCACCATTTAAAATAGAACCTAAAACAAAAGGTTTTGGACAATTTATTTTTGGACATTTTCTAAAACGATTATAAAAAATAGGGTTATATGATTGAGCAGAACATTGTGCTGCACCTCTATATACATTAAAAGTATTTAAAATTCTTTGTGAATCTTGTATTTTATAAGTACGACCTTGAACTTCTACATTTTTTTTTGAAATATATGCTGACATACTTTTCATTTCTTTAATTTACGTGTTTTTTTTACTTTTGGAATACCTTCTTTTAAAAGTTTTTCATAATCTTCTCTAGCTTTTTCGATAGCTAAACCCCTGTAAACGATCTCTAATTTCAGTTTGAGGAATTTGTCCATAGTCGGTAATTGGGACATTTCTGACTGCATTTAACCATGGTTGAGGTTTAAATTCGATTGATTCTTTCGGTGTTTCTACCTTTGCTGTTAAAAAAAAATATAAACTTATAAAAACAATTAGTAAAGCGCTCACATTAAAAAAAAAAGAATACCATGAATCAATCATTTTTGAAGATTTTATTAAATTATTTTCTATTCTACCATATGTATTTTCAACTAAATGAAACATCTTTACTTTAATATAAGGTAACTTGAAATGAGTTTTTTACTTCCAGCAATAGCAGCGGGAGCAGTAGCTGGTGCTGCTTATTTTTTTGGAGAGCCAACAAAAGATTCCATGGGTTCCACGGGTGTGGGTTCCACGGGTGTGGGTTCCACGGGTTCCACGGGTCTGGAATCTACAGATTCCACGATTCCTATGGGAATAGGAAATTTAACAAAAATTTCTACAATAACACCTAATTTAAAAGAAAAAATTACAGAAACATCAGTTCTTACTGATACACCTCAAAGTGCAGAATCAGAAGAACCAAAAGAACCTTCAAAAGAACCTTCCGAAGAACCCGAACCTCCATCTCCAGAAGAACAATCACCAGAAACTGCTGCAAAGATGACAGGAGGTGGAAAAGAATTAAAAGGTGGAGCAATAGGTGTACCAAATTGGGGAAGAAATGCAAAAATGTTAATTAAAGATTCTTCAGGGGCAACTACTGTAGTTTCACAAGGTGATTTATTTACTCAATTAAATAAATTAAATGAAGAAATTTCTGAAATAGAACAAAAAGAAAAAGAAACATCTTTTTATTCATTAAATTCTAATGTTGAATTAAAAGGATTATATGAAAAAAATAAAGAAAAGATTATTAAAAGTAAAAAAAATGAAGAACGAAGAAATTTTTTAATTAATATATTAAAAAATAGTGTTAATTCAAATACTAGAGAAGACAAGACTTTAGTAGGAGGAAAAAGTAAAGGAAAAGGAAATAAAAAACAAGAAGCTCAAGCTTTATATAATACAAATAAGGCATTTTATGACAAAAAGTATCTACAAGATAGATCTGGAAAACAGAGAACTCAAGATCAAATTTTAGAATTGATAATTCAAAATGAATTAGGAGGTGGTAATCAACAAAAACAACAAATAACAGAAGAAGAGAGGAAAAAAAAAGAAGAAGAACTTGCACAATTAGAATATGAAATTCGAGTATCAAAATTAGAAGATGAAGATTTTAATAAAAAAGAAAAACTATTAAAAGAAAGAAAAGAAAAACAAACAAATATATTAGAAGAAGTTAAAAAAGTTAAAGAAGAAAAAATAAAAGAAAGAAATATTATATTAGAAAAACTTGGTTTTATTTATACAGAAAATAAATATACAATATCACCTATAAATCTTATACAAAGTAAAAAAGAATATATTGATGCTACAAAAAGAGTTGTACAATCACAAAAAGATTTAAATGATTTTATAAAAAATGTTATAAATCAAGGTGGTGATCCTAAATTTTTAGATGAAGGAAGTAAAACATTAAAAACAAAAATTTTAATAGCAAAACAAAATTTAGAAAATGTTATACAAAGATTAACAAAAGATTTATCAAAACAAGATATAAGTTATAATTCAAAAGTTGTATTAGATTTTATTGGAAATATTTATGAAATTATTGGATATGATACTATAGAAAAAACATGGAAAAAACCTCCTTCCAATTTTCTTCAACAATTTAAAAATTTAGAAACATCTTTACAAGATAGAAGAATTTTACAATTAATAACAATTTTAGAACAAACAAAAACAAGAGAAAATATTTTACAAAATGTTGATAGATATTATACATTTTTTTTAAAAACTATAAATTCAATAACTAGACAAGATCCAGATATTTTTTTTTCTGATGGAACAAATTTTAAATCTGTTTTAGAAGATACTCAAAAAAATCTTCTTGGATTTAAAAATTCTATTGAAACAGAAGAACCTACAGATTCAAATATTCCTATTGATACAGAAGGTGTTATGTTAGCAGATTATGATAATGTATATAAAAAAGTTCGTGATATAGGATTAAGATATATAAATAAACATATATGGTTATTTAATAATTTTTATAATTTATTAGAATTAACAATAAAAACATATCAACAACGTGATAATTTTTATAAGAAATTAATAGAAATAAGAGATTCTCTTTCACCTTTAAAATTTAAATTTATAAATACAGATGAAAATTCAATTATAAATAAATGTCAACAAATTTTAAAACCAGAAGCTTATAAATTTTTAAGTTATGAAAAAACAATGAAATTAGAAGATTTTAATGATAAATCATTAGAAGATATTATTAAAGATGATTCAAAAACAAATCCAGATACTATAAATTTTTTTAAACAAATAGGATTTTTTCCTTCTGATTCTTTTTATGATATGAGATATTTAGTTTCAAACATTGTTAAAACAATTTTAAATGAAATTAAAATTGCAGAAACTTCTTTAAAATATTCTAAAGGTAAAGATTTAAATATAATAGATTTTTTTAGATGTTTTTATTCATCATGTAATTTTGAAAGAAAACGTATTCAATGGATTCCTTCTGTTGCTAGGGAGAATCTAACAAAACATTTTGCTAATACATCTCCCCTTCTCTTTCCCATCAAGATGCCGCCAGTCAGACCCGAAAGAAATGTTATCCTCGCATCCCCTTACCCATATTTGGCGGGATTTCCAAATAGCTTTATATACCCAGCCGCGTATTATTATAGAAAACCTCCGCAAACATATCCAAGATTTCAATTAGATGAAACTGATGAAATGTTTTATTTGAATGATAAATTACCTCCACCAGATATTTTACCAATAGAATTTGATATACAAATAGAAAATTATGAAACATTAAAAAATTTCATTTTAATGTTATTAAAAAATGATTGTATTTTACGTGCAGAACAAATTTTAAGAAAAGGATTTATAAAGTATCATTTTGCAGATCCAAAAACTAAAAAAATAGTAAAAGATAAATTAAAATTTTCTTTCAATTGGTATGGTGAATATACTTCGAATGCTTCGTATACGGCTGGAAATCCTAACTTTATTGAAGATTCAGTTCTTCCTTCTCTTTTCTCTTCTCTTTCCTTTCCTTCTTCTCTCTCCTCTCTTAAATATACGCATTCTTTAGATTATGAAGAAAATTTTGAAGGAATATCAGCTAAATTTTTTAAGAAAGAATTTGGTAATAAAAAAATAGGATATTTTAAACGTGTATGGGATTCTGAAAAAGAAAATTTAGTACCAGATATTGAAAATTTTATACTTGGTCTTGAAAAAGTTTTAGAAATTACAGATTCTTTAAAAGAATGTGAATTTCAAGAAAATTTACTTTCAAATCCAGAAAATACAAAAAATATTATTTTAAATCTTAAATTATTACAAACATTTTCAAAACAAAAACTTCTTTCTTCTGTATTAACAAATTTTATAAAAGAACAAGAAATGAATGGTATTATTAATGAACAAAGAGGAAAAGTTTCTCAAGGAAAACTTGATAAAGTTTCTATACCATTAGGAAATTTACATGAAAAAGGATTTGAGAAAGATTTAAAAGTATTTACAATTATTGAAGTTGATATAGTACCAAGAAATATTGAAAAAAGTTTGATTGCATCTTTTTTAACAATTATGTCAAATAAATTTAGAAGTATACCATACAATTCAAAAACTTTTTATAATGGTTCTATAAAAAGAGTTCGTGAAATTTTTGTAGATTTATTTACATTAGAATTAGAAAAAACAAATCCATCTTTTAAAGATAAAATTGATATTGATGCAACAACAAAAAAAGAAAAAATAACAAAATTAAGTTCAGATGAAAAAATAGATAGATTATGTATGCAATTTGATATTAATATTTATATTTTTACAGATCATAGTGATAATGCTAAAAAATTATTAGTAAAAGAACATATTTCTGGTGATTCAAACAATCCAGATAAAAAAATTTTATTTATGTTTAAAGATAGAGATAATGTATATTATCCAATTGTAATTGTTGATGATGTTGGTACACAGATAAAATTTTCAAATCAACCTATTGTAAGAAATACAAATTTACAACGTTATTTTGGAGGTTCAAAAATTGAGGTAATAGAACCTTCTTCTTCAAATATAATACCCACCCAGAAAAAATCTTCATTATTCGGAATTTCTACTCAACCACAAAATACTGAACCACAAAAGACTGAACCAAAAAAGACAGAATCAAAAGAGACAGAAGAAGATGAAGAAGAATTTCCTTATAATCCAGAAGAAGCAGCAAAAGTTAGTGGTGGTTATAAACGTTATTTACCAAGAAAAACACCAAGAATATTATTAAAAAGAAATAAAACAAAACGTTTTTTATATTAATTTAACTTGTATATGCATAGATTCTAATTCTTTTACAAATAAACCAGCTGAATAAGGAATTTTTAATGATGATTTCATATATTTATCTGTATAATCTAATAAACCAGTTTCTTTTTGATATAAAAATTCATGTTCATCAGAACGTTTCATAAAACTTTCTTGTATAAAATTTGATATACCATGTGATAATAAACTATCACGTTCCATTTCACCTATACGTAATCCTCCATCATTTGCACGTCCTTCTAATGGTTGATGTGTTAATAATGTACGTGGTCCAGTATTTCTATAATTTATTTTATCTTCTACCATATGTTTAAAACGTTGATAAAATGATATTCCCATAAAAATTTCAGATTCTATTAATTCACCATTCATACCATTATATAAATATTCATTTCCATAAGGATGATACCCTAATGTATTTAAAATAGTTTTTATATCTTCTAATCTATTTTGAGTTGAAAACGGCGTTCCATCAACAAAACAACCTAAATGTAATCCAATAGTAGCAGATATAGTTTCTAAAAATTGTCCTATTGTCATACGTGAAGGTAATGCATGTGGATTAATTATAATATCTGGTCTTAAACCACTTGATGTCATAGGCATATCTTCTTCTGCTAAAAGTATACCTACTGTACCTTTTTGTCCATGTCTTGAACCAAATTTATCACCAACTATTGGTTTTCTATATTCTGCTACACGTATTTTAATTCCACGTAATCCTTCTGTTGTTATATATTTATATATAGAATCAACAATACCACTTTGTCCTTTTTTAGATGTTTTTGATACATCTTTAAATGTTTCTATTGTACCATTATTATTTGTAACGGGTGATACCATACCAATTAAAATTGTATCTGAATAAATTTCTGTTCCAATTTTAATAATTCCTTCTGAATCTAAATATGAATAATCTTTATTTACTAATCGTTGTACAGTTTCTTTATATTTAGGTTCTTCTACTAAATTTGTTATATGAGATTGTATATGTAAAGTTTCATCTAAAATTTCTTCTTGAAAATCATACGTATGATAATATGTTAATGAAAATAATCCTCTTTTTATTGCAGAATCATTCAATATTATCGAATCTTCTTGATTATATCCATTATAAGATGCAATAGCTACAATACAATTTACACCATAAGATATACAACCATCTGCAAGAATTTTTTCAGTTGTCCAAGTTTGTAATAGTGGACGTTGTACAGTATTTAATATAGTACTTAATGTATCATATCTTTGTTTAAAATTTGTATGAAACCATGAACATGCTTGTTTTACTTGTTGACATGCAAACATATTACGAGGTGCTTGATTATGATCTGTGAATGGTATAATACATGCAGAAGGTGATAAAATGGAGAGTCCATGAATTTCAGATTGAATATTTGAAAATGATTCTATAGAAAGTTTATTTGTTTCACTTTCTGATGGATCAATAAAATCCATATAATTTTTTATTGAATCCCAATTTTTTAAAGATTTAATTATATCAGATTTTACATTTTCTTGATATATATATCTATATAATCTACCAGAATCACAAAAAATTTCATATATATTTTTTGTAATATTCCAACTTAAAGAAACAGTTTTATTAAATTCATTAGATCTTCTTAATTGTTTTAATGTATAATGAAATATATTTGTATCAGAACAAATTACACCAACTAAATCTGAATTTATAAATACTTTTGTCCAATCTGGATTATAATGTGAATGATTTATTGATGTTATATATTTAAAATTTTTTTGTTTTTCTAAAATTGATTTTATTAATGAAATTTTTGTTTGTGTTGATATATTTGAAAATAAAGATAATGATTTTATAATTCCTATACTTTTTCCATCTGGATTATCTATTGGACATGTAAATCCCCATGAACTTGAATGTAATTTACGTATACCTAATTGTTTAGATTGTTTATCAATAATTAAACTTATACGTCTTAAATGTGAAATAGAACCCATATATGAAATTCTTGAAAGAATTTGTGATACACCCGATTTTTTATCCCATAAACCTTTAAATGATTTTTTAAAATTATCTAATAAAGAATAAGATTTCCAATAATAAGATATATTTTCTTCACTTAATATTTTTACTATATTTTTTCCTTTATATGTTTGTTTCTCAAATTCTAATCTACGATCTAATTCTTTTAACATATTTTCAATCATTAAATTAAAAAATTTACGAAATTCTATAAAACATAATTCACCAGATGTTTGAAATCTTTTAAATTTAAAATGATCTCTATCTTCTTCTTCACCAAATAATGCAACATCAATAGTTTTTTTAAACATATAACCTAATAAAAATCCTTTTCGTTTAAATAAAGAACTTATAGATTCTTTTTGTTTTTCAATATGTGGAAATAAATTTGTATATAAATTTTGAAAAATAGCTGATTCACTTTTTGTTCTTGTTAATTTTTTTAATATTATTAAATTTACATCTAATGTTTGATCTTCTTGTTTTAATCTTTCACGTTCTAAAAATCTATCATGAGATAAAATCATTTCTGTAAATAAAGAATCATAATGTGTAGTTTCTTTTAATCCTAAAAATGTAACATCATAAATATCTTTATCAGTAGTAAAACCTAATGCATAAAATATACTTAATAATGGAATTTCATCATCAAATCCATTACATTTAAATGTAGGAATTCTATCTGTAAAAAAAACAGAATAATCTTTTTCTTTTGTAATTTTTTGTATATCATTTTGTTGTTTTGATTCTGATGGTATTGTTAATATATGATAACTTTTAATTGTACCATCTTCAGATTCTGAAAAAATTTTTGTTACAAATTCAATTTTATCTTCTTTTGGATTTGTTGTTATTTCTATACTTCCTTTTTCTGTTCTTGTTCTTACATCATTACTCGTATTTATTTCTGTTCTTTTTGATGAATAAAACATATTTGAACCTAATGCTTCTTGTGTTAATAAAACTCTTTCTTGTCCATCTATAATAAAATAACCACCTAATTCATATTTACATTCACCTATATCAAATAATTCTGTTGATGTTAAACTTCTTAAATAACATAAAGAACTTTTTAATAATAATGGTATTTGTCCTAAAAAAACATCTTTAAATATTTTTATTTCAGATGTCTCATCAAAAATATATTTTATATGAATATCACAATATATATCTAATGCATATGTTTTATTTTCTAATCTACATGCATGTGGTAATAATATAGTATCATCAAAAAAAGGTGATTTATAATTTACTTTTCCATTTGGACCACCAATATAAATATGTATTTGTCTTTCATCTTCTAATGTTAAAATAAATGGATTACTATTTCGAATAAAATTTGGTATTTTTTCATTTAAAAATTCATTAAATGAATCAATATGTTGTCTTACCATACAATTCGGTGTATCTTTTAAAAATCTTCCAATAACATATTTTGAAATATCCATTTTCTTATTTATTATATAAGAGAATGGAACTATATCAAAAAATACTTATAAGTTTTTTAATTACATGTATCCTTTTTTTTTCTTACAAATTTCTTTTAAATCCACAAATTATAATATCATCAGCAACACAAACATGTCCTAATGATTGGACATATGAAAAACCTCTTTGTATACCACCATATGGTACAGCATGCAAAGCGTTCGATCCTTCTAAAATAACTTCAAAAGCTACAAAATTAAATATTATTAAAAAATGTGGTTTAATATGGCCTTAAATTCTTTATATTTTAAGAACTAATGCAGAAAAAATTCCAAATACTAAATTCAATACAAAACTTACAATTAATCCAGTAATTCCAAATTTAGTATAAAATAAATAAAGAGGAATTAATCCAATTAACATTTCTGGAACTACATAATACCATGGTTGTCCAGATGGTAATGACATATCTAGAAAAGATACATTCTTTGCTACTAATCTCCATACAGTCCATGTTGCAATACCCGTCAAAATAACGGGATATAATGACCATCCTAATTTATATGCTGTATAATACAAAGTACCTGCAGAAATACCACTGCCAATAAGAGATCCTAAAACTGTCATTTTATATTTTAAAAGGTATTTTTTTCTTTTGAATTTAATACTTGTTTGATATAAATTATATAAATGAATTGTGAATTAAATAGACCCGAACATTTTTCACAAATTATTGGTCATACAGATATTAAACAACATTTAGAAACATATTTAAAATCAGATTTTAGAAAATCAATTTTTTTAGTTGGTTCACCTGGTATTGGAAAAACGACTTTGGCATTATGCGCAGCAAAAACATTTGGATTTGATCCTTTAGAAATTAATGCTTCTAAATTTTTAAGATCTTATGAAGATGTAGAAAAATTAAAAAATTCATGTTTATCTGTTATTAATATTGAATCTTTTTTAAAAGGTGAATATACAAAAAAAACATGTTTGATTTTAGATGAAATTGATGGATCTGATCCACATGCACAAAATAAAATTGTTGAATGGGTAGAAGATATTCATAGAGTTATACCAATCATATTAACGGGAAATGAACTTCCAATAATTTTTAAAAAAAAATCAACAATTATTGAAATTTTAAGATGTTTTCCACCAAATATTGATTGTTTTAAAACATTATTCCCTTCTATTACAAATATAGAAGAATTATTAAAAGAATGTAAATATGATATACGTAGATTAATGCATAGAATACAATATGGAAAATCATATATTATTCCTCTATATCCTCTCCCCCCCACTGGTTCTCAACCTGAGATGATATTCCTGTGGAAGCAGAAGATGTTTGGCTTGAAGGATCCTCTCGAATATCACGTCGACATATTGGACACCTTACACTCGCACGAAACCACATTTCAATACAACTTCGATGAAAAGAATGTTGACAAACGCGTAGGCGCGAACCGTCGGAAGAAATCCCATCTTGACATATAGAACATACTTGTAAACTTGTTGAAGAAAAAGGTTCAATTTCTCTATTAATTTGTTCTTGTGTTGGTATGACTGGTACTGGATCTGAAAATCCAGTTAAAACATTTGGAAAAGTTATTGTTATTGGATAATTTCTTACAAGAATATTTGATAATAAACTAAAATATAATTGTTCAGAAGTAAACAAATTTCTTCCTATAGAATCTCGCTGTATATCATTCAATTGTAATAAATTTCTTTGAAATCCATTTCTTGTTTCAGCAAGTATTTTTAAAATATCTACAATAGAAGTTACTGACATTTTTTATATTATATACATATTTCTTTCCCTAAATGAAAAATGCGTTTACATGCTTAAATAAACAGCAAGTATTTTTAAAATATCTACAATAGAAGTTACTGACATTTTTTATATTATATATACATTTCTTTCCCTAAATGAAAAATGCGTTTACATGCTTAAATAAACAGCATTTTTTTCTGCGTATAACTTGTCAAACTCAAAGAATTCATGTTGATAAAGGAAACGTCGAAATTTTGTGAGAAAATATAATTCAGCTCGCAAAATACCTTTTCCTTTTTCCGTGTGAGTAATCAAATACCCAATAAAGTCTTTAAACCAAAGTGGACCGTTTCTGTTGTAAAGGGTTCCTGGATTTGCTTGAAGTATAGCTTTATAAATTTTGAATGTAAACATGTTTTTTCTTCCTCTTCCTTTTTAATTTACAAAATTCGTTTTTTTTAACTTCGAAAGAATGAATCTAAAGGTCCTCTTTTTTCTTTACGTAAATATTTAGAATTCATAAATAAGATAGAATCTAATTCTTTTTCTTTTAAATCTAAAATTTTCAAAGTTTTTTCTTCTTTAGATAAATCTGGAAATTCTGGATATATTTTTGGTGAATATTCAGACATTTGTTCAATACCTAATGCAAATAATTGTGCTAATGGATTTTGTATTTGATTTGTTATATAAAATTCAGTATCTGCTTTTAAAGATTTTTGACGAACATATTCAATATTTTCTATACGATCACCTTGTTTTCCAGATCTACCACTAACATATATATAAGCTATACGTTCACCAACTTGTGGAATATTTCCAGGATCTCTCAAAGTCATTCTATCAGCTAAAACACGATGTGCAATTTGTTCTGGATTTTTATAATCATCACGTAATTGTTTTGTAATAATAAATTTTTCAATAGGAATTTGATTTTTTAAAACTTTTACAAGATATTCTTTTACAAATAATTCAGCATTTTTTAAAGAACGTTGTTCTAAAAGAATATCTAAGGCACCACCATAAATATCTTTTACTATAGGTGCAGAATCACGACGTTTTAATGCAATACCCATAAATTTTCTCTTAGATTTATTTATATCATCTTCATACATTAAACCAACATATCGTTTTCTACAAAATAAAAGAAATGGAAAGAATGTTTTTTCATAATCAATTTTATGTGCTGAACGGCACAAGGAAGTAATACGTTTACCAACTAATTTTGCAGTTTCTATAGTTTCTTCTAAATTCTTACCAAAATTGATAAAGATACTGTCCGTGTCTCCATATACTACATCGCCTTTAAATTCTTCTTCTGCAATTTTTTTAGCAAATAATAATCTTTCACGACCAATAGCTGTAGTACATGCAGCAACTTCAATTTTTCGAATAGGTGATGTTCTTGAACCAGTTTGACCATAAATTGAATTTGCTACAGTTTTATATGCAAGTTGAAGACCATTCAAAACAGATTTTTGTGAATCATCTTGTTCTAATTCCATCTTTTTTCTTGTATCTTTTCTCATTTTTAATAGTAATTTTAATGTTCGAGGAATAAGACCTTCATGTTCTTGAACATATCCACATGATTGTTTTCCATCTCTAAAATCATAAGATATTTCATCTAATTTATATTTTTGTTTTAATTCTATAATTTGTTCATCTGTATATCCTTCTCTTGAAATTAATTTTCCATGTTCATTATAAGTTTTTACATATACTAAAGTATCTGGTGATAAATTATATGCTATCATATTTGAAGGATATAAAGAATTATAATCTAAGACTGCAATAGGATTATTTAAATACATACCAATTTTAGGTTCAATAACAATAGCACCTTCATAAGAAATATCACCTTCTGCACATTCTTGTGTTTGAATAATTTGATCTTGTTTTGCAGCTTCATATAATACAGCAGAATAAATTCTAATTCCTTGTCCACGATTAGCGAAAATATATTCAAGAGGAACTTTACATACATCTGCCATACCACAAGAATTTGTTAAAACATCTAATTTTGCTAATAAAGTTAAAACTAAATCACAATCTTGAATACAATATTTTGCAATTTCAGATTTTTGTTCTAGTGTTCCATGATGTGATTCCATAATTTGTTTGATTGAAATATCATCTTTACAGAATGACCATTCAAGTTTTTTTCTTTCTTCTTCTGAAATATCATCAAATGTATTTGAATAATTCCGTTGATCTAATTCAATAATAAATTTCTTTTCAAAGACTTCTTTAACAAAGAATTTTTTTCCTTCAGCATAAGGATTAGATGTATTTGTAACAATATCAAATTTTACATAATTTCCTTTAAATAATCCACGTGTTGATTTTGTATGAATTTCAAACATTCTAGTTGGAGCTTCTGAAATACGAATATCTTGAACTTTATCACGTAAGAATACACCAGCAACATTATCTAATTTATAAGAATCTAAATTAAATTCACGTCTTGCATACAAAAGAAGATCTAAAGAAAGACGTCCATTCAAATCTAAATATTGAACAGAATATTTTCCAGATGCTAATTCAAATGTTTTTGAAATAATTTTTTTTTCTGTATCTTCTCTTCCTAATTGTAAATCTAATTTATATCTTTGAAATCTATCTGCAAGATAACCATCATCAAATCCAAATGTATTATAACCAGTAATAATATCTGGTTCTTCAATTTTAATTAAATCTTGAAATTTTATTAAAAGATCTTTTTCAGAAGAACAACAAATATATTTTAAAGATGAATCTTCTGATTTTGCTTCTCCTACAACAAGAACAAATCTTTCAATAGGATCTAAAAGATTATCTGTCCATCTTGTAGATATACCAATTTGCATAATTTCAGATGTTGGATTTGAAGATACTGGAAATCCAGATTCGGAATAAACTTCTAAATCATATGCTAAAACATATAATGGAATATTACATTCTTTTAATTTAATTTTTGAATAATGAATATCATAAGAATCATAAATACCAGATTTTTTTTCATTTGTTTGAAATTCAAATGGAGATGCTGGATTTATATGTTGTTCATGAATTAATTTTAAATAAGGTGGAAAATTAGATTCATAAATTTTTTGAGTTTTACTTGCAGTTTTTTTTATTTCATTAGCAAATAATTTATATCCCCATAATGTATCAAATGATATTTTATACACTTTTTCTTTTTGTAATGAATTAAATCCTTGAATAACATCTAATTTTTCTACTTTTTCTACAGAATATTTTGGTGAATACCCATTTTTAGTTTTAATATTTGTTAAATCTGTTAATTCACGAATATAGAAATATGGTTTGAATCCAGAAAGACGAACTCGTGCGATATCACCTTCATGAGTTCGGCCATAAACATCAACAACATATTTTTTATCATCATGTTCTTTCCATGTTACTGGTTGTAATATTACCATCTTTCTTTCTTTTTATAAATGTTTCTAATAAGAAAACTATTTTCGTTTTTTTTTCTATATTAAAAACGGATTATTTTTTTCTAAGGATATGGGTTTTCAACGCATTAGGCTGTTCGATCTAGTGCACAAACTTTCGTAAAAGATGCTTTCTTTACAAAATACCCTCTCCTCCCTTCGTGGTCTTGTTGGTGGTGTTGTTGGTGGTCTTGTTGGAGTGGTTAGGGATGAGATATTCCCCCCTCCTTCTCGCACCATCCTCTCTTCTCTCAAGAAAATCGACAGGGACGAGAATTTCTGCAAGCATTACAATATCGATCCCATCTCCCTCCCACCTCCCTCCCCTCCCTTCCCTCTTCCTCACAACAGCATGTCGTGCTACGTGATAGTCTCCGAACCAGAACAGTCCTCTTCCCCTGAGGACCTTGACTCTTCCTCCCTTTTCCCAGTTCCTCAGAATGGGGATTATGCAGATGGTCCACCCTCTCCTTCCCCCTTCCCCACTCCTGAAGAAGCCGAGGAATTGGCAAGAAATATTCTCGCCTCTTTTGTGGACAACGAGCATAGGATGTCCCCAATATCCTATGCTTCCTCCCCAACTTTAGAAGATTTTCTTGGTCCCGACGATGGCAAGGTTTCATCTCCCTACTCCCTCTTCTCTAATCGTGTGGAAGAGTTTCTCTCCGATGGATCCTCCCTCCTCCCCTCCCCTCCCCTCCCAAATCCTTCCTTCTCTGAATAGGATACTGCTGTAAAAAGCAGAGAATTCTTACGTACAGCCCACGTGAGAATTTTTGGGTTTAAAAACGGAATTTTTATTTCTAGAAAAAAAAAGAGTATTCCTATCGCAATTATGGACCCAAAAAGAAGGATATTCGCAATCTCTTTAATTATGTCATATCCTCTCAGTCTTTTATTGGCTTTGCTTTTATTCAAGAACCCTCCTCTTCTTATTCTTGCAAGAATTTATGCAGTAATTTTACCGTGTATCTTCTTTCTCTAAAACGGATTTAGGTATTACCAGTCATATAATTTTTAAATTGAAATAGAATGGAATATAAAAAACATACTCATCGTGAACATATTTATGAATTACCAGATACGTATATAGGAAGTATAGAAACAATTAAAGAAGAACATCATGTTTTAAAAGAAACACAAATATTCTTTGAATTAATTGAATATAATCCTGGATTTTATAAACTTATTGATGAATTACTTGTTAATGCACATGATCATGTTGTAAGATTACGTTCTAAAAATTCTGTTAATCCCGTCAAACATATTAGTATTCTAATGGATAATTATTCATTTAAAATACGTAATGATGGTGAACCTATATCAATAGGAGAACATCCAGAATATAAAATACCAATACCACAATTAATCTTTGGTGATTTATTAACATCAACAAATTATGATAAATCAGAAAAAAAACTTGTAGGTGGTAAGAATGGATATGGTGCAAAACTTGTAAATATTTTCTCTGAAAAATTTGAAGTTGTAATTTGTAATTCTACTGATAAATATCATCAAATATTTGAAAAAAATATGACAAAAATTGGAATACCTACAATAACAAAATCAAAACAATCTTATATTGAAATTACATGGATACCAGATTTTAAAAAATTTGGTTGGTCTAAAATACCAGATTCATTTCTATCTTTTATAAAACGTAGAGTTTATGATCTTGCTATGACAGTAGGAAATGTTAAAGTTTCATGGAATTCTGAAGTTATAAAATGTAAAGATTTACAACAATATTCTTTGAAATATTTACCAGAAAAATCTCTTGTTATATGTGATACACCACAACAATATTGGAATATTTGTGTAACAGATTCACCAAATGATAAATTCTTTCAAATATCTTTTGTGAATGGTATATGGACACGTGGAGGAAAACATATTGATGAAATTACAAATCAAATTGTTTCTTATTTTGTTACATATATTGAAACAAAAAAGAAAATAAAAGTAAAACCAGCTTTTATTAAAGATTCATTAGGTATCTTTCTAACATGTTTTATTGAAAATCCATCCTTTTCATCACAAACAAAAGAAATTATGACAACAAAAGTTTCATGTAAATTATCAGATGATTTTCTTAAAAAATTATTAAAATTAAATATTCTTTCAAAAGTTTTAGAAGAACAAGAAAAAAAAGATCAAAAAGATGAAAAAAAAACAGATGGTAAAAAAACATCTAAAATTATTGTTCCAAAATTGAATGATGCATCATTAGCTGGAACATCAAAAAGTCATGAATGTATTTTAATTCTAACAGAAGGTGATTCAGCAAAAGCTATGGCATTATCTGGTTTATCACAAGAACAAAGACAACGTTTTGGTGTATATCCTTTAAGAGGTAAACTTTTAAATGTAAAAGATATTTCTATGAAAAAAATTTCAGAAACTGAAGAAATTATTCAATTAAAAAAAATTATTGGTCTAGAATCTGGAAAAAAATATACAGATGTTCGTTCATTAAGATATGGAAAAATTTTAATTATGACAGATCAAGATTTTGATGGTTCTCATATACGTGGTTTACTTATTAATTTATTTCATGAATTATGGCATTCTTTATTTGAAACGAAAGGATTTCTAAATTTTATGAGTACACCAATAGTCAAAGCATCAAAACATTCAAAAACAATATGCTTTTATACACAATATGAATATGAAGTATGGAAACAACGTAATACTGGATGGAAAATTAAATATTATAAAGGATTAGGTACATCAACACGTGAAGAATCATGTGAATATTTTAAAGAACCAAAAATTGTAGAATTTTCATATACAGATAATTCAAATAAATCTATTGAATTAGCATTTGATAAATCTATGGCAGATAATCGTAAAGAATGGTTATCTGGACATAAAAGTTCAAATATTCTTACAGATACACCTAATGTTTCTTATGAAGATTTTGTTCATAAAGATTTAATTCATTTCTCAAATTATAATTTAGAAAGATCTATACCTAATGTTATGGATGGTTTAAAAACATCACAACGTAAAATTTTATTTTCAGCTTTGAAACGTAATTTGAAATCAGAAATTCGTGTTGCACAATTTGCTGGTTATGTGAGTGAACATTCTGGATATCATCATGGAGAAGCATCTTTGAATGATACAATTATTGGTATGGCACAAACATTTGTAGGTTCACAAAATATTCCATGGTTTGTTCCAGAAGGACAATTTGGTACAAGATTACAAGGTGGTAAAGATGCAGCTTCTCCACGTTATATACATACATTTATGCAACCATATTTATCATCTTTACTACCATCAGATGATTTTAATTGTTTAACATATAGAGATGATGATGGTTTAAAAGTAGAACCAGAATGGTATGCTCCTATATTACCTATGTTACTTATTAATGGTGCTCGTGGTATTGGAACTGGTTATTCAACATTTATTCCACAATGTAATCCTCATAAAATTATTGATGGTTTAAAAAAATGGTTACAAAAAGAAATTACATTAAAAGATATTGAAATAGAACCATGGTATCGTGGATTTAAAGGTTCTATTGATAAAGATTTGAATGTTTCTGGTATACTAAAACAAGAAAAAGATTATTATATTATTAGTGAATTACCTATTGAAACATGGACATCTGATTATAAAGAATGGTTAGATCAAAAAGTTCAAGAAGGTATCTTACAAGATTATGATGATACATCTACAGATACAATAATAAATTTTAAACTAAAATGTTCATCAACAAATATTAAACATATAGAAAAATCATTAAAAACAAAATTAAAATTAACAAATATGCACGCATTCAATTCAAAGAATAAAATACAAAAATATACATCTTTCTTTGAATTATTAGAAGAATTTTGTACATATAGATTAGAATTATACAAACAAAGAAAAGAAACAGTATTGAAAGTATTTAAAGAAAAATTACCTTTTCATGAAAATGTTGTTCGATTTATTAAACAACAAAGTTTTGATATGCCTATACCAGATTTAAAACGTAAAACATATGAAGAATGTATTAAATTACTTGAAGAACAAAAATTTATAAATATAGATGGTTATGATTATTTGTTAGATTTACCTTTTAAAAGTATAACAATACAAAATATAAAAAAACATACAGATGAATTAGAATCTTTAAAAAAGAAAATTGAAACTCTTGAAAAAAAAACGATTGAAACATTATGGTTAGATGATTTAGAAACATTTCATAGTATTTATTTAAATGGAAAAAACATATCTTGAACTACTTGCTGAAAATGATTCAGAAGCAAGAGAAGACTATATAAGTCCAAGAGAACTTTTTCTTGATCATAATGAATATGAAGATGATGTAGAACCACATGGAAAAAATCATGATGAATTAGATGATCAAGAAGATTTTCAAAGATATGGTGGTTCTCATCAACAAGCTTCTCATTTAAAAGAATTACCAAATACAAATACTGAACATACTACATCAGTACAATATAATAAATCTGTTCAAATACATGTTTTAAATATTGATTCAAGATTTAGAACAAAAAAAGCAGATCCAAAAAATAATTTTATGTATACATTAATAAGTCCAATTAAAAATGTAGTTTCTTTAACAGTATCTTCAATTGAAATTCCTAATACATGGTATACATTTTCATCCGAAAAAGGAAATACAACATTTTCAATTCTTATTAATACTTCTACATATAAAATTACATTACCTGATGGTAATTATTCATTAGATGTAAATTTAGATAATTGTTTACAAACAAAATTAACATCTATAATTAATACCGTTACAGGACAAAATTTTGTAATTACATTTAATAGTATAACAAGTTTATTTACATTTACAAATTCTACACCTTTTCAATTTGATTTTTCACAAGGTATTTTTAATACAAGAGAAGAAAATTGGGGTATTGGTTATAATTTAGGATTTCGAGAGAAAAGTTTTACATCTTCTACAAGAATTACACCTTTATTATCAACATTAAATGCTATTGCTTTTCCAGATATATTAGGTTCTAATTATATTTTTTTATCTTTACATCCAGATTGGAGAAATATTAAACATAAATCAAATGGAAATACAAATATATCAGCATTTGCTAAAATTATTGTAAATGTAAATAAAAATGATATTATTTATGAAGATGGTTCAAATTTAATAACAAAAACATTTGATTTAAAACAACCTACAAATATAAGTTCTTTTAAAATATCTTTATTTGATGAATATGGAAAATTAATTAATTTAATGGGTGGTGATATTTCTTTAACATTAGAAGCTACAGAAGTTCTTAATTCTTCTTTATATGAAACATTAAGAAATTGATTTTTTTACTTTTTCTAATTCTGTATAAATTACATCACGTTCTTCTTTACCTTTAATATATGCAGTTAATAATTGTATAACTTTAATTTTTTCATCTTTATAAGGTTCTGGTCTTGTTTCTACATTAAAACTTCCTAATGGAACTACTGTCATTAATAAAGGTTTATTTTTAGTTGTTCTATACATTTATTATTAAGCAACAACTACTTTCCACTTTATAGTCCAAGGGAGAGGGGTGGAACTATATTCATCATCCGTTGTATTCCCATCACCAATCACTACATTAGAACCATCAACCGCAAATGAGAGTACATTACTATTCGTAGAAGTGGCGGAAGTATCTGGAATAAATTTACGAGTTTTAGTTAAATATAATTTAGTAAAAAAAGATACGCTATCACCAGCTGCAAAAACAAATCCAGCGGAAGTTGCTTGAGAGGTTGGTTCATTACCAATCGCTGGTGAAGATGCTGCTAGATATTTATCAGCAGCTAACGCTTGTAAATATAAACTTCTTACAGCAATTTCTTTATCGTCAGTTAAAGTATCACTATCTGGAGCGACGAGAGAAGGAGGTAATAATCCACCAGATAAACTATCCGTAGCAACTAATACAGCTGCTGTTACATCATCAGAATTCTTTAATGTTAATGCACCAGAATAATCAACTTTCTTTACAGATTCAATAGGAATTGATCCTAAAGGATTTGAAGCAAACGAGAATGTTTCACTAGCAAAAACTTTTTGTAAGGTATCAGAATATCCTTGTGTACTAAGATCGGCAAATGTGGTACCGGGTAAGACGGGATCTACGTCTTTAAATTGTGTATAGGCAGCATTTAATGCAGTACTAAGTACGTGAAAGTTTGCAGTAACTTCTGGATATCCTATACCAGTCGTTGCTTGAGTTCCAACTACCATTAAAGTATTCATAACAGTAGTGCCTACACTAACTACAATTTCTTGGTCAAAATCTGAAGAAGTGACAGATTCACCAAGAACTGTCATCTCAGTAGTTTGTGCTGCAGTTCCTTCAAACACGTATTGAAATTCTAAATCGGCAGTAGGTTTTATTTCGGACATTTTGTTGTTATACTTTTTATTTAGACAAGAAGTTGAAAATGAGATTTTTTATATCCCCACCCCTTAAAATAAAAATAAATGGCTCTCGTATTTAATTCAAAAGAATTTTTAAAAGAAATCATAACAGATTTTCAATCTTTATTAGCATTTATGGATAAAAAATTCGGTAAAAATTTTACTTATGGTCTTTTATTTACGGGATCATCTTCCCATATTGTTAATGAAACATTAACATTAGAAGGTACTATGATGTATTATTTTATTTTATTAACAAAACGTGCTTATCCTTCTGGAGAACCTACATTAGAAGATATTAAATATATTAATGCTGTATGGGATGGATTAGGATATCCAGAAAAAAAAATACTTTAATAGAATTAAAATGAATTTTATACAACCTTCTGAAATTGAAAATAAATATAATATGACATCAACATCAAAACAATTTCCAGCACCTGAAAATTCTGGTAGAATACCAAATTTTAATGAACCACATCGTATTATGAAACAATCTTTATATGATTCAAGACCACCTTTAGAAGGACATGATATAAGACAAGAAATGATTGGTCATATACATACTGAAACTTCTTTAAATACTGCATTTTTTAATCAATCAAATATTAATGTATTACAACAACGTATTCAAGAACAAGTTTCACAAATGTCTGGAGGAAAATATAAAATTGATAAACAAAATGAAGATGATATAAAATTAATTATGAGATCATATTATTTAATGTTTGGACGTAATAATCCAAATACAATTACTGAAGATTTAGCTGATTTAAATGCACGTGTTGTTGGATATGCATCAGCAAAAATTTATTCAGAAGTTGATTTTTATATGTTTTATAAAAAAGATATTGAAAATTTTGCACCTCCTATAAGTAATCCTTTAAACGTTAGTGTTTATGGAACAAGATATGGAGAACTTAAATCTTTTTTTTAATATAATCAATAATGTTATCAAATAATTTTTCTTTATATGGATCTAAATCTTTTACAAATTCTTGTAAATCTTTTTTATATTTAAGAATATCTGTATCTTTATAAAGTATTAACATACTTGCTTTTCTAACAGTTTGATGTGCTACATTTAAAGCCCATATTCTTATAAATTCTGGATCACAATCCATTATTGAATTTGGAGTTTCACCTTCTGGATAAAAGTCCAAATCCATACATTTTCGTTTTTTTGTATTTAATTGAATTAGAAAAGATGTATCTGTCATTCTTTTTTTTTTATAAAGAAAAAAATTTAATAAAAATAATATTCCGTTTTAGATTTTTTTCCATACATAATATGGTTTAGGTCTACCAAACCCTTCATAATATAATGCACCTTCATAAATAAATCATAATTCTTTTGCATACTCTTTCATTATAGGAATGAATGATTCTACAACATGATCTTCAATATATAAAACTAAATGACCTTTTTTATCTAGAAGTCTATAAGATTTACGTAATAATGGTCTTAAAAATTCAGTCATAAATTCATCTACAGTTTCCCATACTTTCATATGAGCGTAGAGTTCTTTCGTATAAAAGGGTGGACTTGTAAATACTAAATCAAAAGTTTCATCTATACGAATATTTTGAAATCTTCCAATTTTTACTTTTACTTTTTTATGATCTCCTAGATCATCAATAATTTTTTCATATGCAGATTCCATATCTTTATTTGTATCAACTCCTACATAATTACATCCATATGCAATTGCACATCTGAGCCTATCACCCCAACCAGCACATGGATCTAACCATTTAAGAGGTTTAAATATTTCTAAAACTTTCATACCTATAGGAAAAGGATATAATGTACATTCTTTTCCAGTAATAGATTGACATTTTTTTCTTTGTTTTTCTGAATATTTATTAGTTTCATCAATTAATTTCCAATCTTTACTTCTTGGTATTTTTAAAAAAGAACCACGGAATTTTTCCATTCTTATATTTCCTCAACAAAAATAAGAATGGATGTTATAAAACATCAAGATACTTTTTATTTAAATTTAAAAGGAAGTTTATTTTTATGGGATTCAACATGGGATTTATGGAGACCTATAACATCAATAGGATGGAATGGTAATGAAATTACATATAATGATTCTGATTATAAAAAAGATATTTTTAATGAATGGTATGGATTTAATTGTAAAGAAATGAAAGATTTATGTATAAAATTAACAAAATTAATTGATAAAAATAAATTTACTGAAAATATAAAATTATTATTTGTAAAAAAAGAAATTTTTTTTGATAGAAAAATTGAATTTTTAAATTCATGTAAATTAAAAAATTCTTTAAAATCTATACAATCATGGAAATTATATTTAAAATATTTAGGATTAAAAAATAAAACATTACGAACTTTTAAAGATACTAAAAAAACAAAAAAACGGATTTCAAATTTATAAAGATAAAAGTTTTTAACAACCGTCCCATCATGTTTCATCTCCTCCTTTTAGGATTCTTTCTAGGTATACAAGCAGAATGTTCTCTTGTAAACTCTACCATATCAGCTTTTAAAGACTGTGTGAATAAAGAAGACTTAGAAACCCAACAAAGAAACTTTGGTAATGGAACAGCCGTCGTTGCATGGATTTTCCTTGCAATAATTCTTTTCGCTTCTTTCTTATGGTGTCTTTGTAACATCTACAGAACATGCAAATCTTCTCCTTCTTCTTCTCCCCCCTCCGTATCATCAGTATGAAAGGATGGGGCTTTTTTAAGCTTAAAACGAATTTATATATTTCTTTCTTATATAAGTTTAAAAAAAGAAATGAAATTTTGTCCAGCATGTCATAATATATTATATACTTTAGATGAAGAATTAAATAAAGAAGGTAAAAAATTTGCATGTTTAAAATGTAGAAAATGTGATTATAAAGAACATCTTGATAAAAATAATCCTATTGTATATGAACATAATTTAAAAGAAACAACTGTTGAAAAACTAATTTTAAATCCTTATTTGAAATATGATCCTACATTACCAAGATTTACTGAAATTGTATGTCCATCAAAAGAATGTAGTGAAAAAGAAGTTGTAGGATTAAAAATTGATCAACAAAATTTAATTTGGATGTATCAATGTGTACATTGTGATACTATATGGAAACAATCAGCTGTTAATTAAAAATGGAATATAAATATTAATTTCATTAAATATAGTACAAAAAGAAAATGGAAGAATTACGTGAAACTTCAAAAATTATACATCCAGAAGTTTCAAGTATTACACGACAACAAATTATAGATACAGAAAAAAAAGATCGTATTGGTTTACCATATTATTCTAAATATGAATATACATGTTTATTAGCTACAAGAGCACAACAATTAGCAGAAGGTGCAAGACCATTCGTTTCAATAGAATCTATGAAAACTGATGATCCACAATTTATATGGAATCTTGCAAAAAAAGAAATTTTAGAACAAAAACTTCCCTTTCTTATACATCGTAGATTTCCTAATGGAAAATCTGAATATTGGAGTACAAAAGAATTATATATTATATGGTAAATATAAAAAAGAAAATGGGATTATTTTGGTGGTTTTGTTTAGGAATTCTTTGTTATTATATCTATTTATTTTTGAATGGTTCGTTTATTTTTCAAGATCATTCACAAACTATTTATATGTTAATTGGTATTGCTATAGTTGCTAAACTTATATTTTAAGAACCATTCAATTCTTCTAATGTAGAAGATGAAGGTGGAAATTTTAATAAATCTGGAAAATATGGTTGAACTAATAATACAGGTAAATTATGACGAACACTTTTATTAGCAAATTGTAAATCTATACTTGTTGAAGGATCAAATCTTGCTTTATCTTTTTGTACTTCTATTTGTAATCTATTTTCTGGTGAATATGGCCATTTTATCCATAAAGTTTTTATTAAATATATAAGAAATAGAGATGAAAGTAATGATGTTGAATGATATCCTTTTTTATGAATATATATGATAAAACTTAATGCTAATAAAATAGTAATTTCACGTGAAGTTGACATAACATTTAATAATAAAGTAGATTTTGTTAGTTGTAAAAAAACAAAAATTCCAATTAATATAAAAGAAGCTAATAAATCTTGTTGTTTCATGTTTCTTATTTCTATAACTATATAAAAAATGGAATATACATATTTCTTTCTTTTTAAAAGTATAAATAAAAAATCATGATTATTCCTATACGTTGTTTTACATGTAATAATATTCTTGCTGGGAAATGGTTACCATATATAAAACTTGTAAAAGAATATAGAAAAGAAGATGGTATTGAAACAGAAGAATTACAATATCTTACACAAGAACTTAAAAAAACACCAGAAGGAAAAGCATTAGATGAACTTGATTTAAAAAAAGAATGTTGTCGTAGACATTTTCTAACTCATATTGATTTAATTTAAATTATCTTAAATAGAAATAAAAATGTCATATGCTGATTTTATGAGACGAAAAAAAATTAATTCTCCACAAATTATTGATACACAAATGAGAAATCCAGATGTATCATCTGTAATATGGAGAACAAAATTAGCTACATCAATTCAATCTGGATTAGGTGATCATATTATAACAAATAATTCTGATCCTTCTAATACTGGAACTTCTTCATATAATAAAAAAGTTGAAAATTATAAATCTACTGGATATGGTGGACGTAATCAAGATGTATCAAATTATGTTTTGTATAGTTCAGCAAGATCTATTGCAAACGATGTTTTTTCTGGAGGAAAAATAGAAAGAAAATATGATACATGTTTAACTCAAACACCAGCTTCACAAATTGTTTCTCAAAAAGGTAATTCTGATTTATCTTTAAATGGATTAAATATGGGATATGTATCTGATTGTGCATCAATATTTCAACCACAAGTTCAAACACAACTTGTTGATTATTTACCTTCTATTAAACGTGGTTTAGGTATTCAATCACGTGAAGCTTGGAAAGGTGGACAAGGAACACAATATGGTTCTCAAAATTCATTTGTATGTTCAACAGTATTTACTCAAGGAAATGCTAAAGTTTCTAATGAAGCAGATGGTTTAGTACCTAAAGATATTATTAAAATTGATAAACCAGATCGTCCATACAATCTAGAATTTGCTAAATTACAAACTGCTAGAACAGGAGAACAAGTTGGTGGTGGAACTTTACCAGGTTCTCGTGCACCAAAAGTTGGTAGTGCATTAAGAAAAATACCTAGTGGAATTAATCATCGTGGTGTAGCTTCTTTAACAAAAGGTAGATCTTCACCATATAAATTAAATAATGGATTAAGATCTGTTCCAGCAATTAATAATCCACCTGGTAATGCACTAAAATCTGTATAAAAATGGATTTTATTATTTTTCCTTTCAATCTTTTATTAAAAAAAACATAGAATGTCAACTACATTTATTGGTATTGATAATGATTGGAACGGTATTTGTATTTCGGATAATTCCAGACTAAAACTCACTTGTTATTCAAATAAAGAATTCAACAACATGTTATTTACTGTTGGGTTTATAATATTTATTCTCTACCTAATTATGTATAGAATAAATCATTAAAAAACGAATTCTATTTTTTATTTGTCATAAAAACAATACTTAATTGTTTAAATGTCTTTTACTAATAAAAAACAATTCTTTCTTATTTCTAATTTTACAGCTATATGTGCATTAATTGTAACAATTGTATTACCAAATCCATTCACAGTTGGATTTCTAATAGGTACTACAATTATTGCATGTTGTTCATCTATTTCTATGTTAGTTTCGAAAGATTAAAATTTAAAGAAACTTTATGTTGTTTAATTTAAAATGTTAAATGTATATACAGATTTTATTAATGTTGATACTCTTAGACAAAAATGTGAAATAGATTTCTCAACAATTTCATCAGAAAATTTAGCTGATGAATGTGATAAATTATATGATCATAAAAAAGATTGTACAATTTTTTTTGGATTTTTAGAACCTGGGTTTATGTTAGATTTAAAACATGAAGCTAGAATACGTAAATGTATACGTAAATTTAATTGTCATTTAATTGTTTTTCATTTAGAAAGTTTACCATGGTCTTGGAAAAACGAAATTCATTCTCTTTCTCTAATTAATTCTTAAAAAAAAAAGAATGAATGAACCTAAACTTTCTACTATGGTTGTTTTATATAATATGAATTTTAAACTAGATACTGATAAATTACTTGAAACTTTACAATTAACAAAAGATATTATAAAAATTGAAAAACGTGGTATATTAAGAAAAGGTGAAAGTTCACGTGATAAAATAAAAAGACGTTCAAAAAAAGAATCAAAAAGTAAAACTGGATTTGGACATAATTCTATTACAATAGTTTTATTAAATAATGGGAATGGAAAATTTCCTTTGAAAGAAATTACTGTAAAAATATTTCAAAATGGTGTCTTTCATTTAACTGGTGTTCTTGATGATTCGTATGATTCTTCTTGTATGAATATTTTATGTAATGAATTTTGGAATTCATGTTCTTCTGCTATTATTAATAAACCAGAAACATATGAAATTTTAAAACGTAGAGTTGTTCTTATGAATTATACAACACAATTAAATCCCTTAATTACAATTCCACGTGAAATATTTTATAATACTTTAAAACGTGAAGGTATTAATGTTACTTATAATCCAGATGTTTATCCAGGTATAAAAATACAATTTGAAAATAAAATGACAGTAAAAATATTTCGTACTGGAAAAATTATTCTTACTGGTATAACAACAAAAGAACAATGTAAAGAATTAATGAATCATTTATCTTTAATACTAAAATATATACCTAACAGTAAATAAATGATAGGATTCTTAATTTGTGGTCCACCTGGTGTTGGAAAATCTACAAATATTAAATCAATAGTAACAAAAGTTACAACTTTAAGTGATATTTTAATATTAGATCCAGATAAACGATCAGAAAAAGATCATGAAGAACGATCAAAAAATACATTAGAAGAAGTTTATAAAACAATAGAAAAGAAAAATAATTTTGTTTATATTGCTACATGTGGTGGTATAAAAATTATAACTAATATTTTAAAAACTATGAAAGAATCTAATTATAAAACAGTTGTTTGTATAATTTATACAGATGAAATTACTGCAACAGATCGTATTCTTCTTCGTGAACAAAAAACTCCACCAGAAGTTATAAAAGATTTACATTCTTTTTTTTCAAAAAAAGCATCTAGATATATGTCTATGAAAAATATAGATGAATTATTTTTATATAATAATCAAAAAGAATTTACTTTACTTTTACAAAAAAAAGAAAAAAAAATTACTTGTTTTAATAAAGATTTAACATTTTATTTTGATATATCATCTTACTGTAGGAATCATAGAAGTTAATTTTGGTTTTTCTGATATAATTAAATGAAGAGATAACATATAAAAAAATGTGAATGTTTGTAATACTGTTAATCCACATAACCAATATATTAAACCATCTTTACTAAAATATGTTAATGTATCATTTGTTGCTAAAAGTAAAAAACTAATAATTACTAAAATACTACCTACGGTTCCCCATAATACGCTTTGATAAGTTGCGTCTTCTCCGTCTGACATTCTTCTTTGTTTTACGCTTCGTTTTTCTTCTTGAACCTCCAACCTTATAAGGTTGTGCATTTTGTTGTCCATCATAAGTTTGATTTGCTTTTGATTGATTTAATGTATTTAATAAGTTCATATGATTACCTTCAAATGTTACACCAGAAATTGAACCACCTTCTGGAACAGATGGTATATGTGCAGCTAGACCACCTTTTATACGACGTCTTCTTTTTTTAGAACCACCTCTCATTCCAGCTCCACTTTCTTTTGCATGAGAAGCTTGTGCTTTTGTAGATTCTAATGTTTTTTGAACAGCATGATTATGTAATCCACCTGTAATATTTTGTTGATGACCATTAAATTGTTGAGGTAAACCATTCGCTACAATCATACCATTCGAATGTGTTGATAATGGTGCGCCACTTAAACTCATATTATTTTATTAGAAAGAAACAAATGACAACATTATCAGCTATAGAAATTCAAGCATTAGTGCGTGATATGGATACATCTTTTCGTAAATATCGTTCATTAAAAGAACAAAATCCACAAGAATGGGCAAGAAAAATTAAAGAAGATAATTTAAAATTATTTAATGATTTTCCTACTATTTTTAATATGCATATGAATGGAAAATTAGATCATACATTTTTTGATATGTTAGGATTAAAACGTAAAATAGAAAAAGGTGAAATGACAGAACATGAAGCTTCTGTAATTATTGGACAAAAATTATTTCAAAAATATGTTGATCCAGTAATAAATAATAAACCACCTCAACCTACATTAAGTTATGCAGATTATTATAAAAAATCTAATGAAAATGTAAATGGCCTCGATTAGATGGAAACCTAAATATACTGTTTTACAAACAAGTCCAGAAGTTAAAAAAGTATTTCAACAATTTAGAAATGGTAGACTATATTGTTGGAATAAAAAATGTATTCCAGATGTTTTAAATATAATTTATAACGGTGGTTCTCCTTTATTGAATTTTCCAAATGTTTATAATGGTGGTTCTCCTTCATCAAATTTCCCGAAAATTTTGAATGGAGGAAAACCTACTTCTATATAATAAAAATGACAACACAAGATGTTACTTTTAAATTAAAATCAGGGACATCGAGTGAATGGGCAGTAAATCCTACTTTATTACAAGGAGAACCTGGTTTTGATATAACAACATCAACTTTAAAAATTGGTAATGGATTAACTGGATGGAATTCTTTAAAAAGTATTGGTTCTACAGTTGGTATTACTGGAGGTCTAGGTATTGGTGTAACATTTAATGGTTCAACATATACGATAACAAATTCAGCTTTAGCTTCTAGTTTTTCTATAGATCCAATAGGTATTGGAATTAGTGCTGGTTATCAAAATCAAGCATCATTTTCAGTAGCAATAGGTATAAATTCTGGTAATAAAAATCAAGAAACACGATGTATATCAATAGGTGAATCAGCTGGTTATATAAATCAAAAACAAAATTCTATAGCAATAGGTAGTGAAGCTGGTTATACTGGGCAAAACACACATTCTATAGGAATAGGTTCACAAGCTGGTTTTGATAATCAAGGAACACAATCAGTAGCTATAGGTTCACAATCTGGTAAAAATAATCAAAAAGCAGCTGCTATAGCAATAGGTTTTCAATCTGGTAATACTGGGCAAAACACAAATTCTGTAGCAATAGGTAGTTCAGCTGGTTTTACTAATCAACAAACACATTCTATAGGAATAGGTTCACAAGCTGGTTTTTCTAATCAAGGAACAAAATCTATAGCAATAGGTTATGCAGCTGGTTTTACTGGACAAGGTGGTTTAACGGGAAATTCTATAGCAATAGGTGATGGAGCTGGTGAAAATAATCAAGGAACACAATCTGTAGCAATAGGTACAGATGCTGGTTTTACTAGACAAAAAGCAAATTCTATAGCAATAGGTTCAGGAGCTGGTTATACTGGACAAGGACTAAATTCTATAGCTATAGGTAATCAAGCTGGATATAATTCCAATTTATCGCAAGCAGATAATACAATAATTTTAAATGCGAGTGGAGCACCTCTTTTAGGTGTATCTAGTCAAACTTCTTCTCTTTATGTTTCACCAATTCGTTCAGATACTGTTGGATCACCTTTATATTATAATACTACAACTAAGGAAATCACATATAATACATCAACGAATGCAACTATTGGTGTTACTGGAGGTACTGGTATTGGTGTAACATTTAATGGTTCGACATATACAATATCATCAACGAATGCAACTATTGGTGTTACTGGAGGTGCTGGTATTGGTGTAACATTTAATGGTTCGACATATACAATATCATCGCTTATTGGTGTTACTGGAGGTACTGGTATTGGTGTAACATTTAATGGTTTAACATATACTATAACATCAACGAATGCAACTATTGGTGTTACTGGAGGTGCTGGTATTGGTGTAACATTTAATGGTTCGACATATACAATATCATCAACGAATGCAACTATTGGTGTTACTGGAGGTACTGGTATTGGTGTAACATTTAATGGTTCGACATATACAATAACATCAACGAATGCAACTATTGGTGTTACTGGAGGTACTGGTATTGGTGTAACATTTAATGGGTCGACATATACAATATCATCAACGAATGCAACTATTGGTGTTACTGGAGGTGCTGGTATTGGTGTAACATTTAATGGTTCGACATATACAATATCATCAAC
>Ga0209596_1000375_pt1 | contig 41836 bp, 49 predicted proteins | sample M_130807_MF_Meta_FD_187314 | JGI IMG/M metagenome (GOLD analysis project Ga0209596, IMG submission 187314) | Freshwater microbial communities from Lake Montjoie, Canada to study carbon cycling - M_130807_MF_MetaG (SPAdes) (version 2) | ecosystem: Environmental > Aquatic > Freshwater > Lake...
CTCCATGAGGTAGGCTCGGCGCTGGAGAGTGTGCCGTGCCTATCGAGAACTCGCTCAGCTTCAAGGGTCTTCAGACCTCGCCCAACAACCTTGGAGCGGGGTCCGAAGGCGCGTTGGTCGTGGCCGACAACGTGACCATTCGCTACCCTGACGTTTTGGAGCCGAGGCGCGGACAGGAAGCGGACGCCTTCGGGACCACGGTCGGAGCCGAGATCAAGCAGGTCTCGTTCTTTGAAGACAAGGTCGTGGCCCACACTGCCACGAACAAGGTCCGCGTTTCGGGTGCTGCGAGCGCGTTGACCGGCACCTACACGGCGGCGAACCCCGACTACCGGCTCAAGACCGCCATCGCGGCACAGACCCTGTTCATGGCGACCGACAAGGGCGTCATGGCCTTGGAGGACTCGACCTCGACGGTCCCGAGGCTGAGCGGCATTGCGGAACCGCTAGTACCTACCGCGTCGATTACCGAAGATCCAACGTCTCCGCCTCCTTTTATCGCTGGCTTCCTCGACCCAGACAAAGCCGTCGCGTACCGCGTGCTGTTCGGGTACGTCGATTCCAACGACGCCGTTCACCTCGGTCCTCCGTCCATTCGCGTGGCCGTCAAGAACACATCAGCGGGTCAGGCTTCTGTCACCGTCATCGTGCCATTGCTAACGGTTCCTACCGACGCTGCGGGAAACATCATTTCCGGCACCTTCGTTCGCGTGTACCGCTCGGTTATGGCCGACACGGAGGCCAAGACCGTTGACGAGCTGTACCTCGTGAACGAGACCGTCATCGACACGACACAGTACGGTGTGGGCGATGTGCTGCTTCTGCCTGATACAGCGAGGCAAGCGTTTGCCATTCAGTCAGCGCCGCTCTACACGAACCCGACACAAGGCGGTCTGCCCAACGACGCCCCTCCGTTCGCTCAGGACATTGCAACGTGGTCAGAGCGCGAGTGGTACGCGAACACGAACCAGCCCCACGCGCTCACGGCGCAGCTCATCGGCGTCGAGGGCGGCGGCACGCCCACCTTGCCGACGACGGGCCTTCGCATTGGCGACACCGTTACCATTGCGGGTGTGACGTTTACGGGAGCGCTATCCGCAAGCTTTTCTAATCGAGAGTTTTTGGTTTGGACCGCAGGCCCTGGTCCACAGGACAACATCTCAAAGACGCTGTACTGGCTGGCTTTAGTGGTCAATCAGTGGGCCATCGACCATTCTGATTTTGCCATCCGTACGTACCTAGAGCCGGTGGTCTTCGGGGACGACCTGTTGAACTTCAAGATTCGGTTCCAGCGTCCCTCGGTGGACTCGACGACGAACACGTCGTTTTCCGTGAACTACGACGTTCTTTTGTCCATTGCGACTGTCTCGGGAACGTCCGGCAATTACACGGTGACGACCACAGCGCCGCACAACCTTCGAGTCGGTGACTACGTTCATCTGTACCGGCAAAGCCAACCAACAATAACGACAGACGTGCTCGTGGAAGGGCCGGTTACGCTCACGACGTTTAAAACGTCGTCAACCTACGTCAACATGTTGAACGGCATCAACCGCGTCATCAGATACTACGGCGAGTCGGTCTGGACGCCCGACCTCTTAGCCGGCGTAGCTTCCGACAACGAACGCCGCGCGGACTACGTCTACTACTCCCTGCCCGGTGAGCCGGAAGCGGTGTCGGTCGCGAACTACATCCCGGTCGGAACCCGAGGCAAGGCCATTCGCCGCATCGTCCCGCAGCGCGACCGGCTTCTCGTGTTCAAGGATGAGGGGACCTACGCCGTCTACGGCGACTTCCCGTTTCAGGTCCAGCTCATCGACGACACGGTGGCGATTCTTGCCCCGGACTCGGCCGTCGCCCTCGGCTCGACGGTCATCGTCCTGACCGAAGACGGCATCATGGCCGTGACGGACGGCGGGATTCAGATGATCTCGAAGGTCATCGACTCGACGCTCAAACCTTACTGGGCGGCACCCTACCGTTCGACGACCCGGACCGCTTTCGGCGTGGCCTACGAAAGCGAGAAGGTCTACGCGCTGTTTATGCCCAACCTTGGTATCGGTATCGGTCTTGGTGGGTATGCAGCTAAAGCCTACGTCCTTGGTATGGAAACTAACTCCTGGACGACGTGGACGTACTCTACCCCGAGGCTTTGTGGACGGGTCGACCCGTTCACGGACACGGCTTACTACGGCGTCTCGGCCAGCCCCTACTTGTTCAAGGACAAGAACACCTCGTCGACCACGGACTACTTCGACGGCACCAACACGGCCATCACATCGACCGTGCAGTGGGCCTCGACGACGCTCGGTGCTCCCCAGTTCACGAAGCAAGCTCGGGAATTGCACGCTCACTTCAGACAGATCGCGGCGGCAACGAACATGACATCCGTGTTCAGTCTCTCGACGGACATCGTTCCTACCGGCGACACGATGCCTTTGGATGTGACGTCACCGTTCAGCGTCTCCAGCGTCATAGGCTCACCGGCACTGCCTCAACAGAAGCGCGTCCTCATCCCTCAGAACGTGCAGCGAGCGACCTACTACACGCTGGGCCTGACCGCGACGACGAGCGCACCGGGCGGCTACTGGGCCTTGAACGGCTACAGCATCGTCTTTGAAAACACAAGCGAGCGGACAGGGACGGTGCGCTAATGGCTCGCATTCCGCCGCTCACGCGCATCCGAACCGACGACTTCAAGGACATGTCCGACGAGGTTAAGCCGGTCATCGAGCAGCTTACGCACGCGCTCAACCCCTTCGTGACCGCGACCCGAAACGCGCTCGCGCAGCGGTTGACATGGGCGAACTTCGCCTCGCTCAAGCGCACCCTCAAGGTCCGGTCGACCTCGTTCCCGCTGTCGGTGAACATGCGAGACCTACCCGGCACGCCGGACGGGGTCTTCGTGCTTCAGTGCTACGACGCTACCGACCGCGCACCAGCTCTCGCCCCGAGAATCGCTTGGGCGCGTGACGGTGTAACCATCCGAATCACGACCATGTCGGACCTCGTGGTCGACCATGAATACGAAGTGACCCTGCTTGTGACTGCTCAATAAACAAGCCCAAGGAGAGGTAGACCATGCCACGTTTTGAAGATATCGGCAGCGGCGAAGTCCGCGACAACGACACGAACCTCGTTTGGGCCAAGGTTCCGACCGCGGCGAAGTTGTGGGAAGAGGCCGTGGCATCGCTCGGGTCCGGCAAGCGAGTCCCGACGCTGGCCGAGATGAAGGGCCTTATCGACGGTCAGCGGGCCGTTCCGGCGGACTTCGCGGCAGCGTTCGGCGAGAGCAACGCTCCGGTCGAGTGGTACTGGGTCAATAGCATCGACCCCGCGCGCGAAAACGTGTGGCAGGCCGGTCCTCAGACGCAGGCGCTGGCCGAGGCCCTTTCGTTGGAGAAGCCGGGTCACGTTTCAGCGTGGTTCAACTGGCAGGGCAATCAGCCCCGTAACCGTCGCATTCTCGAGGCTCTGCTCCGCGAGGTCGAGTAGGTCATGGCCGTCAACCCGTACAATAGCCCCTTCACAACGACCGGCACCCTTTCCGGCTTTTTTGAGAAGGAGAAGGAAAAGGGAACGAAGGCCGGAGGCGTGTCCCCGTACTCCGCTCCCGCCGACTCGACCGGCGGACCCGCGCCTATGGGCGGCGGTTCGGCCGGCGGACCTTCGGCCCCGAAAGCCGCTCAAGGCGGCGGTACGGGCTTTGTGAGCTTCGGTCAGTACTTCGGCGGCAACGCTCCCGCAGTCCAGGCGCAGGCTCAGAAGGTCGTGGGCGCGGCATCGGCCCCGAAGACCTCGACCGCTCCGGCGGGCCTGGGTACGTTCAAGACCGCCTCGTTCGGCCCTCAAGCGTCCGCCGGTACGATGGTCGCTCGTCAGAAGGCCGGTTCTTCCGCCGACCCCTACGCAGCTCAGATAGCTCAGACCTCGGCCCAGTTCGCCGCTCTCAATCCCGCTGCTCAGTCCGGTGACATGGGCGAGAACGTCGGTGCCTTCGACCAGCTCCTCGGCGGAGGCGAAACACAGCGTGCGGCCAAGGGCGAGCAGCAGCGCCTTGGCACCCTTCGAGCAGCGCTAGAAGGTCAGCAGGGTCAGTTCCGTGCCGAGCAGTCGCGTGTGGCGCAGGCGCGTCAGCAGGCAGCGAAAGCCAAGGAAGACGCCTACGCTCAGTGGGCATCGGACCTTCCGACGCAGTACCGATACAACAACACGCCCGAAGAGCTTCGTGCGATGTTTGAAGATGAGTGGAAGGCCGGAACCTACACGAAGACGACTCCGGGTATGGTCTCGACTCCCAGCTCGTCACTCTAGGACACACTCATGGACCCCGTTACCGGACTCGTAACCGCAGGCATCGGAGCCGGAATCGCCGGCGTCTCGCAGCTTGTCGGCATGTACATGAACGCGGGCGAGGCCGACAAGGCCCGCGCCGCGATTCAAGACGCTGTCGACAAGTACGGCCCCGAAGCCTACGGCATCATCGAGCGCGAGCTGGGTGGACCGAGTGCCCTGGAAGGTCTGAACGCCGAGACCATCGCCCCCGAGGCCGCTGCCGCTCAACGTAACGCCCTTCGCCAGCTTCAGCAGGTCTCCGAGAAGGGCTACACCCCCGAGGAAGAAGCGGCCATCCGGCAGATTCAGTCCGAGACCGCTGCCACGGCTGCGAGCCAGCGAGCCGCGACTCAGGAAGCCTTCGCCCGTCGAGGCATCTCGGGCGGCGGTGCCGAGCGAGTGGCTGCGTTCCAAGCCGCCTCGCAAGCGGCTAACCGAGCCGGTCAGCAGGGCCTTGACGTCGCCGCTCAGGCTCAGCGTCGAGCGTTCCAAGCCATGCAGGCGCAGGGCAACCTCGGGACCAACGTTCGTGGACAGGCTTACGGCGAGGCCGAGCGTCGAGCCGCAGCCGACGAGGCTCGCCGAATCAACCGCGCCCAGATGGGCATGAACGTCGCACAGAACAAGGCCAACATGGCGACCGGCAACGCCGGAACGATGTACGACCTCGCTACGCAGCCCGGTAAGCAGACCGCCGCTATCGGTACGTCGCTCGGCACCCCGCTCATGGGTGCGGGGTTCGACATGTGGTCGCGTGAACAGAAAAAGAAGGCCGGTACGACCGGGGAGGTACCGTAGTCATGGCGAACCGCAACTGGGAAAACCCATACGACGTTGCCGAGCTTGCAAGAGAAGACGGTGCCGAAGGACTCATGCGGCTTGCCGATTACTTTGAGACCACGGGTGAGGCTATTCCCAACACGGTCAAAACGGCTCTTCTGACGAGCCGGAAGCCTGGTGTTTTTCCAATTCAGGGCATTTTTCCGAGCAAGAGTCCCGTTGCCCGCACGCCCGTTGAGGGTGTTCCCGAGGCACTGCGTCCCACTTCACCGTTTATGGAGGCAGAAACGAAGAGGCGAGCAAGCACGTTTCAGCTATTAGAACCTGAGATTTTAGAGAGCGCCAAGACGTTTGGTATTTCTCCCGAGGAAATGAGAAGAGACTTGGCTGCTGGTCGCGCAAACACGTTTCAACTGACCGACCCCGAGGTGCAGGAGAGCGCCAAGACGTTTGGTATTTCTCCCGAGGAAATGAGAAGAGACTTGGCTCAGGCAAGAGGCAATTTGAATAAGAGCGTTAGCCCTGCATCACAGGCGGTTAGGACTGCGGCGGCTGTGCAGGAGTCCAAGGGTCCAAAGAGCGTTGCCCCGCATTCGTCAGCTTTCCTGTTTCAGTCTCCGTCGTACACATTGGAAGACGCACCTCCGCAAATACAGGACTATCCGAGACCCGCTGTAGTTCCTTCGTACACGTTGGAAGAAGCGCCTACTCCTATCGCTCCCGTTCCGACCAAGGCTGCGAACATCGCCGTTGCTATTCCCACGGCATCCTCGACCGGAGCCAAGGCCATTCCTCCGACCGCACCTGGCATCGCAAAGCCCCCTCCGGTCGAGGCCGGTTCCGGTGGAGACGACGAGCTGGGTCGGCTGTCGATGGGACAAGCCCTCGTTCGTGCGCTTGAAGGCTCGGGGAGCGTTATCTCGGGACAGAACCTCCGCTCCGGTGCCGCCGATACCCTCGGCGAGCGCATGAAGCAGATCGAGGCTCTGAGGGCGAAGCGGGAGGAGCAGGGCATTACCGATACTCGGGAGCGCGCCAACAACCGCGCGCAGGTCGAGTACCTGATGAAGCGGTTTCCTGAGCGGCGCGATGCTCTCGCTGGTCTGCTCGACATGACGAAGTCGCCTAACTTCCCGCAGATGCTCCGGGTCGAGGAGCAGGTCGCGCTTGACCGGGCGAAGAAGCAGGACATCGGCGCAAAAGCCGAAGACAGGGCTGTGACGCAGGAATACCGCGCGGGTACGCTAGACCTCAAGCGCGATATCGCCAAGGACAACCGCGACTATCGGGCGGTTCAGGCTGGCTTGCAGAAGGCTGCACTGGACCTCAGACGTGCAGAGAACGAGCGTGAGGCCACGGATTCCGCTGAACCGACCGAGAAGGAGCGTTCCGCTTTCCAGACGTCCATGAAACCGGCTGAACAGACTGCTGTGGCTTTGAAGGACGCGGACAACCTGAACTCACTTTCGACAGGGATGCTTGTCTCTGGAAAGCCGCCGCTGTTCCTGTCGCAGTCAGACATCCTTTCCTTCGTGGGCGTTCCTCCGTTTGAAGGCGTGATGCGTAGCCGGTTGGCGATGTCCAACCCGCAAGCGTTCGATCTTCTGACGCAGATGGCACGCCTCAAGACGATGGTCGGCCATGAGTACTTTGGTTCCGCGCTTTCGCCTGCCGAGGCTGAACGTCAGCGTCAGTTCTTGGATTTCGGAGTAACCGACACGCCCGAGTCCATCGCTCGGAAGATGAAGAGCTACCACGACTCGCTGGCTGACAAGGCGTCCGTCTTCCTGCGTCCTCGCGTCCTTGGGCGATCCCTTGGTAACGAGTGGGCGCAGTCCACGGGCCTCGACGCGATTTCCGGCGAGGGTGGCACGTTCGCGGGTCTGTTGGACGCGCCCAAGGGTGCTGCACCGAAGGCGGCGGAGGTCAAAGAGCCTGCTGCCGTTGAAGGTAAGGTTCGTATGCTCTCGCCCGATAACCGTGTCGCCAAGATTCCTGCTGCCGAAGTCGAGGCTCGCAAGGTGCAGGGTTGGAAGGAGGCTCCGTAATGGCTACGCTGCCCTTGACCGAGCCGGAATGGGAAGATGAGGCTCCGAAGCTGACCGAGCCGGAATGGGAGGATGTTCCAGCCAAGGCTCAAGCCTCTATCAACCAGGCGTTCAAAAAGCCCACTCCTTCCGCCAAGCCCGAGCCTTCGCTCGGTGAGACCGTGGCTCGCAAGGGCCTCGGGGCTGCGACTGCGGTCACCGAGATTGTCCCCGGTGCCACGCAGGCGGTAGCCGGTCTTCGGTCAGCACTCGGTGACCGGACGTACGAGGACGAGCTGGCACGTGTTCGTGAAGAACAGCAGATGATGCGGAAGCTGGAACCCGCGACGACCGGCATGACCCGTGGTGCCGGTAACGTGGCTCTCGCCGTTCCCGCTGGCGCGCTCGGTGGTCCCCTCGGTCTCGGTGCGTTGACGGGAGCGCAGGCTCTTTCTCGTGGTACCGGCGTGGGTCAGGCCGCACTGGAGGCCGGTCTCGGTGCTGCCGCCGGTCCTGTGCTGAGTCGTTTACCAGCAGCTGTCCAAGCGGTAGCGCCCTTGCTCGCGACCGGCGGTTCGGCCCTTGGAGCCAAGGACCAATCCGCTCTGTGGGAGGCCATTACGGGTCTCTTCCCCTCGGCTGCGACCGCCGTAACACAGGCCGGTCGCGGCATATACCGTGGACTTACAGGGAGGACTGAGAAAGCCAGCGAGCAGGTCCTTTCTGCCAAGGGTACGGAACTTGCGGCTCTTCGTCAGGAAGAACTGGAAAAGGCTGCTGCGGACGTGGCCTCGGCCGACGCTCGTCGTCGTGCATTGACCGGCGAACAGCAGACCCGACTCGCCAACGCACCGCGCCTTGAGGAGGCTGGTGCTCGTATGGGCCTTGCGCCTGCTCCTCCCGAACTGCTTCCACCCGAAGCGGTTCCTGAGGCGCAGCAAGCCTATGAGTCGTTCTTTCGCAACGCGCCTGAGAAGTTTACGTCGGAGGCCGCTCGTGTGGCCGCTCAACAGGCCGAAGCCCGTGCGGCACAGGAAGCAGCGGACATCAAGTGGTCCGATCCGCTAGCCGTGGCCGAGGCGATGCGTCCCGCTGGACCCGTTACGCCTGGTCCTGTGTCGCCCGAACTAGAGGCTGCTGCTCGTCTTCTTCAACAACGCGAGTTGGCTGCGGCCCGCTCTCGTGTTCCGACAGAGATCAAGGACGCGGCCAAGAGCCGCGCTTTGGTCGGTGTGGCAGGAGCCGTTCCTTCCGTAGCTCTTGGCAATCGCGCCCTTGGTGCCGCCACAATCGCTGGCTTCGGGACGTTTGGCGCTGGTCGAAAGGTTCAGCAGCTTCTTGCCACGGACCCAAAGACGAAGCTGTTCAAGGACCCCGCTGCCGCGAATGTCATCTACGACGTCATCCCGAGCGTGGTCCGCAAGTTCCCTAGTGCGTTTAGGCAGTACCTCTCGCTCGCCACGGACAAGGGCATTCGAGCGCGTCCCGTGTTCCTGCTGGAAGCACTGCGGCGTGACCCTGACTTCGCCCGAGCGGTGGAGGAAGAGGTCACGGGCGAGGTAACACCCGAATAAACAAGCCCCATGAACCCCTCACCTTCCTCGTGACCACTTTATGCCCTCATCTTCCGCCCACCCCCCGCTCGACGCCTTGAAGCAGTGGTGGCCGATACTCTTGAGCGCGGTGATGGGTCTGACGGGCGTGGGCGCGATGTGGGCGAACACGAACAGCCGGTTCGACACCCTCGAACAGCGCGTCGTCGGCCTTGAGCTCGACCGGCAGCACGAGCGCGAGGCCATGACCAAAGTGCTTGACGCCATTCAGCGCACGGACCGTAGGCTGGCGCTTTGGATTTGCAGTCAAGACCCTAAACGGTGCGCGGAGTAACCGATGGCCGACTCCAAGCTTCAGTCCTTGAAGGCTTACCTTTCTGAGGCGGCTGACTCGTATCTTGCGGGTCAGGGCGACGAACTGTCAGCCATCGCGGAGTCCGTGCTTCCAGAGAAGGGACTCATTGACAAGCCCAGCTTTGGTGAGCGGTTCGGTCGGAATCTTGACCGTAGGCGCGAGGCGCGAAAGGCGCTACAGGACGAGAACATCGTGGCTGGAGGGCTGGGTGGATTGACAGGAGCAATGGCATCGCCGATGGCTCGTGTCGCGTCACTTCCTGCGCGCATGATCACGTCCGCTGCGGAAGAGGTCGGGCGCAGCGACCCCGAGGGGCTGCTTGAAACACTGAAGGCCCTCGGCATCGGCGCGGGACAGGGAGCCATGCAGCAGATATCTCCGGGCATTGCCGGTGCGGTTCGCAAGCGTAGCGCCTTCCGAAAGCTCCCGCAATTTCTCGACGTCTTTCAGTCGAACGCCGCTCCTGGTCTGGGTCGCCAAATAGACGCTGACCAGAAGCGTTTTGAGGAAGAAGAACGCGCCAAGGCCGAGAGGAGTAACCGATGACAATGGACTGTCCGAAGTGCTGGGGCAAGAACAAGACCTGCGTTCGCTGCGGCGGAGACGGTAAGTGTCCTGACGTCCAGCTCAGCCCCCACTTTCGCTTGAGCGAGCTGCTGGCGTCGAACACCGCCAAGTCGAAGGGGTTGGACAACGACCCTTCGGCCGAGGTGCTTGTCAACCTCAAGAACCTGTGCGTCAACGTCCTTGAACCCATCCGGGCCAAGGTCGGGCCGCTCAAGATCAACAGCGGCTATCGTTCCGACCCGGTGAACGACGCGGTCGGCGGGTCGAAGACAAGCGCTCACAGCTACGGCCTCGCGGCGGACCTTCATCCGGCCCACGGCTGCAAGAAGCTGATGAACGACATCATCGCGAGCGGCGTGAAGCTCGACCAGGTCATCTTTGAGCGGACGTGGGTCCACGTCGGCTACCTTCACCCGAAGACGAAGGCTCAGCGCGGTGACAAGCTGTCGATGTTCGTGGTCGGCGGGAAGACGACCTACGAGCCGTACAACGCCAACGACGCACGCATCGCCTGATGCCCGACTCTCGTCCACCTTGCCCGTGGCCGATGGACGAGACCGGCCACGTCAACGTGCGCGACATCCGCCCCGATCCCGAGCCGTGCCGCGTTCCGGACGGCTTCAAGGGCTGGATTAGCCGAGTCGCATTGATCAACCCGGACGGCACGGAAGCGGACCACGACACCTTTGAGGAGCCGCCAAGGAGAAAGCCCATGTCCCTGCCCCGACAGATGCCGACCATTGACGACGTCCCTCCGGTCGAGACCGTGGCTTCCGTGGCCGTGCCTTCCGACCTACCGGACCTCAAGGCTATGATTCCGGCTGACGGCAAGATCACCGGAGCCACGGTCGCGATGGCGCTTGTCGCGGTCGCTGGCTCCGGTGCGGTCATCAAACTCGTGAAGGACCACCTCGACCGCAAAGCCGACCTCAAGGAAAAGGAGCTAGACAAGCAGCAGAACGACCACGGCCAGTGTGAAACGGCGAGAGCCGCCGACGCCGAGAAGACGCGGGCGGCTCTGGCTGCGGTCGAGGAACGTCTCGGGTCGCTGGAAGGACGGGTATCGACCTTGGAGTCTTGGCGCGTTCGAGCGATGAAGGCCATCCGAGACGCGGCCAAGAAGCCAAAGGACTAGCCCCTCCCGTAGTAGCACTTCCAGCACACGCTCTCGTATCGCTCCGACCCGCCGATCATGCCCTCGGGCGCGTCCAGCTTGCGACGAGTCTGATGAGCGCGAAAGCCGCACCGGCAGTAGGCCTTGAGCTTATGGACCACGTCCGCCTGTGCGAGGAGCTCCCCCATCGGTCCGAAGGTCTTACCGCTTGATTCTCGGTCAAGGCCGGCGACGATGACCGCGATGCCGACCGACCGGGCGAGCACGGCCCATCCGGCCACGTCGCCCTCGAAGAACTGAACCTCGTCGATGGCCACGACCTTCACGTCGGGGTTGTTCTGCGTCAGGATGGCGATGTCGGTAACGTCGCTCGCCGACTCGCAAGCGAGCACGATGCCCGAATGCGTGGTGACCGTTCCTCCAGTGTCATACCGCTTGTCCGAGGCGTGCTTCACGAGCAGCGTCGGTATACCAGCCCCTCGGAAGTAGTGGACCCGGTCAAGCAGCCCTGTGGTCTTGCCGGCGAACATCGGCCCCGTGAAGACTTCGATGGTCGCCATGCTAGTGACCCCCGACAAAGCGAGGCATGCCGACCCAGTGGTCCCGCAGAGCCACCGGACGCTCGGCCTTGAGAATGTCGCGCAGACGTCGAACCTCGTCGAGCAGCCGCTGAACGTCCTCGTTCGTCCACCGGACGCCCACGGTGCTCTTGAGAAGGGTGTCGTAGGTCTTCAGGTCCTTGTCGGTCACGGCTCACCTTCCAGCGTCCAGTTGACGTTGTCGAGAGCGTACTGCTTGATGGACTCGAAGGTGTCGAGGCCGTAGTAGAAGTTGATCTCGGTGTCGGTCAAGACACGCTTGCCCCGCTTGACGACGAGCCGGTCGACCTCTGGCTTTTCGCCTTTGGCTCCGTAGAACAGCGCCTCGCAGTCCAGCGTGTCGAAGACGGTACCGTCCTCGTTCTCGATGTCGTACTCAAAGGTCATCTTTCGCCTCCTCGGCCTCCTGGCTGCGCCCTGCGGCCAGCAAGGCCCTCGTGAATGTGTCCTTCGGCTGCTCGCGTGGCTCGCGGTCTCGTTCATCCCTTCGCCGGTCGAAGAGCCGACCGTTGATGGGTGTTACCGGCTCAATCCTGAACGTCGTCAATGGCTACCACCTTCGGGCCTCGGAACAGCATCCCGACCTGAGTGGCCATTCGACGGGCGTGCCGAGCGGCCATCGCCTCGACCTGAAGCTGGGTCATGTCCGACGAGCCGTAGTGGTCGACCCGCACGCACCAGTCCCACTTGCGGTCGTCTTGGTTCCACGAGAGTTGCCCGTGAATCTGGACGTTGCCGTCGTCGGAGTACATGACCTTCTCGCGGCAACCAACTGTGTGCGAGCAGTCTATGTCCCCGCACATCCAGCGCAGCCGGTCGCCGTGGCCAGCTTTCGGTCCGGGAATGCCCACGTCAGGAAGCCAACGAAGTGCTGACGTCGGTCGACTTCTCGGCGATGGCCTTCTTGATGGCTGCGACCTTCGCGTCGAGGAGCGACTGGTGCTCCTCTTCCTTGCCGTTCGGGACCACGGCGAGAAAGCCTTGAATCTGCCCGACGCGAAGCTGAAGGCCCTGGTCTGGAACGAGGATGGTTGCCTGAGTAAGACCGTCATCGCCCGTCACCCAACCGGTGACCGGGCGCGTCTCGACCTTGTCCGTAGCCGGGGTGTAGAAGTGAGCGGAAAAGCGAATGCCTGAGTCGTTCTGGAAGCTGACGAACATGGTGACCTCCTAGGGTGAGTGTTACAGAACCGCCTTGAGCAGACGGTCCGCGTGAGCGGGACTGTTCCACGAGAAGTTGCGGAAGACAACGCCTTCGATACGGAACTTGGCGCAGATACCACGCATGGACAACCCGGTGGAAGAAAGATATTTGGCCTCAAGAATGACCCGCTGCTCGTCCTCGTTGGCGACCAGCTTACCGTCCACGTCCGAGAAGCCGTAGGGAATGCCGCCGATGCGCTCGACCTTGGTCTTCTTGACTGCAAGCGCAGCCTTCGTGCGCGCACCGATGATGAGCCGCTCGTATTCGGCGAAGGCGTCGATGATGGTTCGCATGAGTTTGGCGGCAGGGTCGGTACCGTCGCCCTCGCCGGCCGCGCTCACGATGCGAGCACCGAGTGCCTCGGCACGAGCCTCAGCCATCGCGGACTTCATAACGTCGCGGGCAAGACGGTCTCGCTTGGCGACAACGAGCAGACCGGCGGCATGAACACGGAGGTCTTCGAGCGCGGCCATGAGCCCCTTGCAATCGGCCAGAGGCGTGGCACCGGACACACCGAGGTCGCGGTGAACGGCGACGACCGTGACGCCTTGTCGGGTGGCCCACAGTTCGATAGCGGCGAGTTGGGCCTCGGGGCCGAGGTGCTGCTCCTCGGTGGACACGCGAATGTACGCAACGACCTTGGTAGCGTCGGTGACGGGACGGGACTTCTTGGACTTGGACTTGGCCATGCGACCCTCGGTGTGCGTCGTCGGCCCCTACGACCAGCGACGGGAGGGAGTATGCCGGAGCGTTACAGAAGGGTCAAGAAAAAAGAGCATCGCTACTTTATACCGCCCTCGGACAGGTCGACGAACCAGTTTAGGTGCCTCACAAGGTCACGCAGGACGCGGGTCTGAGAGTCCTTCGTGCTGTCGGTCGTGACCGTGACCTCGTACAGCTTGTAGCCGTCGTCGTCCGTATCGATAAGACCCCCTGTCACAGAGCCTCGACCGTTGTTGACCAGCTCGACGATGAACTTCATGGAACGTCCAACAGCTTGGCCGTTCCCGGCTTCTGTCGCAGGAGCAGAGCCGTAGCGCCTCGCTGGGCCTGCTCGGAGGTCTTGCCGAAAATGACGTTCGTCGAGAGACCACCGGCTCCGTCCGGCTCGTGCATGAGCCAGAGCTGGTCGTAAGGAGCCTTCGCCTTTTCGAGAAGGATGATGCGGCCCTCGTGAATGGCTCGGTAGCAGCCCTTCGGTCCCTTGCGCTTCCAGGCGACGACGGTCACGGGTACTCCATTTCTACGATGCGGGCGATAAGGTGCAAGGGCGCGTTGTGCTCGTTGAGAAGGTCAATGACTGCTTGCTGCATACGGTCCATGCCCTGCCTGTGAACCGCGTCTTGCTCGGTGGTCAGCCGCTTGATCTCAGCAATCATCGCCGGAATGTCTTTGGTCACGACCAGCCACTCCAAGTTCGGCGGCTTGTTCGCCTCAATGCGTCGAGCACGGTCAGTAATCCCCTTGAGTTGGTCGGGGGTCATCGCGTGATCTTTCGTCGCGGGGTCTTCGCGACTTTCTTCGGGGCCGGAAAACGGTAGTCGGAGAACTGGTAGGTGGTCACGCCGGTCAAGAGCTTGTGATCCTCCCAGAGCGCCTCTCGCTGCCGCTTGGCCGAGGCCTCGGTCTTGTGAATGCCCATGATCTCGACCATGCGAATCGAGACGTCGCCTGAAGTTCTTGATACGACAAACACGTTCATGTTTCCCTCGTCGCACCCCTACGGTGCGTCTTGAACCAGTACCGCCCAATGCCCACGGCGTCCAGCGCATTGTGTCTCAGACTCGGTGGGGCCGACGCTTCGACCATCGCCAGCTCCTCGGGGGTCAGGGTCTTCACGAGGCGGGCGTGGTGAACGTCCTTGGGGACTTGACCTTTCCACTCCCTCGGCTTCACGCCCGTATAGGTCGTGGCCGTAAAGAGAGCCGAGAACACCCCAACCACGCCCGCAAGTTGGATGAGGTCGTCCGGGTCGCCCTTCGAGGCACCGACTCGGTAGACCTGCGGCACCTCGGAGATGAAGTGCTCGACGCGGGTCGTGTACCAAAACCCCGTGGTCCCGTCGTACCCCATCCAAGCAGCCGGACCGTCGCCCTTCTTCATGGGATTGCGAAGGTAGGCGACGTGGGCGAGGCTCCCGTTTGCGTGCCACCAAGCCACGCCGCACCCTCGGAGTCCGGGGTCGAGAGAAACGAGGTGGGTCATGACTACTTCACCCGCATGGGCATGATAATGGCGTAGTCCTCCAGCCCCTCGGTCATGGACGGGTAGCGCAGAACCAGCGGTGTGGTCTCGTCGGGCGGGAAATACGCGGCAACGGTCCCGCTCTCGATCACGCTCAACGCCTCGCGAACGTATCCGCCGTTCAGACCGAAGGTCGAGTCCGCTGCGTCGCCGCCGTGGTGAATCCAGTCCTCGACCTCCCCGAGGTCGGGGTTCGTGGCCTTGAACTTCACGGTCCCGCCGCCGACCGTCCAGGTGTTCGCCTCGTTGACGAGCTTCAGCCGACCGAGCGACGACAGGAGCTCCTTGACGTCGACCGTGCTCTTAGCCTCGGTCTTCGGATAGATGGCTGCGTAGTCGGGGAAGTGACCGTCGATGAGCCGTGCGACGATGACCTCGCTACCTTGCGTGACCGACACCGAGTTCTCGGACACCTCGACATGGACCTCGCCCGCTGCCAGCACTCGGCGAAGAAGACCCGTGGTCTTGCGACTCACGAGCACGCCACCAAAGTCGGGAGTCGCGCACGAAACCACCGAATGCACAAGCCGGTGACCGTCCGTGGCCGTGGCGCAGAGGTTGCCTTCTTTGCCTTCGAGGAAGGTGCTGTTGAGAGGGTATCGGGTCTCGTCGGTGGACTGACAGTACCCGACCTTGCTCAAGAGCTTGGCAAGGACGCTACCGTCAACCGTGATACCCACGCCGGCCACGCCCTCGGGCAGAGCCGGAAAGTCCTCAATCCTCGAGGTGGCGAGCTTGAACTCGGCTGCGCCCGAGGTCACGACGAGGCGGTTCTTCTCGAGGTGCAGGGTGATCGTGTCTTCGGGCAGGGACCGGACGACGTCGCCGAGAGCCTTCGCGGACACGGCGACCTTGCCCGGCTTCTCGACGGTCGCGCCCACGAGGCCGACGTACGCGACCTCAAGGTCGTAGGCCGACACGGAAACCGTGTCTCCCTGAGCGTCGAGAAGGACGCTTGCGAGAATGGGCATCGTGGCCTTGTTCTCGGTCACGGACGAGGCTTTTGACAAAATGGCAAACAGGTCGGTCTTCTTCACGGTGATCTTCATCGGGTCTTCTCCCACGGAACGAGCGTTCCGTCAGTGTCGTAGGTTTCAACAGCGTCCTTCGTCCAGTACCGCATGAGCGTGGGCGAGGCAGTGATCTTCACATCGGGTATGAGCAGAGCCATTTCCTCGCACATAATCTGCGACAATCGACCCGAAGCCGTTGCCGCACGGGCTTCGGGAACCTCGGCGATGATCTCGTCGTGAACGAAGACCACCGGACGCGACCCGAAGAACGCGGAGTCCGGTTCGGCGTAGGCTTCCCGAGCGGCACGGTAGAGCGCCCGCTTCGCGCCCTGGGCAGCGAGGTGCTGGAACAGATGGTTACAGCCATCGGTATAGCCCACGTCGCCTCTCACGAAGCCGGTGATGGGATGACGCAAAACCGCCTCGCCGAGGCCAACCGCCTGATTGATCCACGCGAAGTAGGTCACCATCTCGGGCCACGCCTTGAGCCACTGGGCCTTCATCTCCCGAGACTGCTGCTCGGAAATCGTGACTCCGTAGCCGGCACGAGCGTAGTCGACCAGAGATGCCGCACCGAGACCACCGGGAGCGCCGAAGTTGAAGACCTTGGCCGCGTCACGAGCGGTCTTGGCCGACGAGCCCTTGACCTTCTTGCCCTGTTCCACAGCCTCGTAGGTCATGCCGAGCATCGTCGCGCCGACCTGCGAGTGAAGGTCGCGGTCCTTGTTGATGCTCGCTGCCATCTCGCTCTTGCCGAACAGCACCAAACACACCTGGGCGAGAGCGCGCAGTTCCAAGGTGTCGTAGTCCACCGAGACGTACACGAACCCGTCGCGGGGAACGAAGCACTCCCGAGTCCCGCCGACCTTTCGGCCGGAAGGGAGGTTTTGGAGGTTGGGCTCGCTGCACGAGGTGCGGCCCGAGTTCACGAGGACGTTGAACCGCGCGTTGATGGGCCTCTGCGTGCCGTCCTTTAGCACCGGAACGTAGGTGCCGAGCACCTTATCAACGCCGCCGCCATCGGCCACGAGGTCGAGAAGGTGCGAGCCGGTCTGCTTCAGCGTGTCCTTGGCCGTCGACACTCGCCCCGTGGCGGTCAGCTCGACGTCCTTACCCCTTCGGGCTAAGTAACGCTGGGTGTACGCCTCGATCTTCTTGCTGTCTTTCGCCCAGCGCATCGGGACCGTGGTTCGCGTGACGACGTAAGCCACGCCGTCTTCGTACTCAATCTCAACCGACGACCCGTCGAGCGCGGGCTGCAAGTCCTTCTTGGACGCCTTCTTGCGCTTGACGACCTCTTCATGGAACTCGGCCTCGTCTTCGGGGACACGCTTGGGAACGAGGATACCTGCTTGAATGACCCGCTTGCGGAGGCGGACCTGTTCGGCGAGGAGCCGCTGCTCCAGGTCGACGACCGAGGTCGCGTCGGTCCTCACGCCCCACACGGACATCAGATGCAGCGCCCATGCCGCTCGGACCTGCTCTTGCTCGGTGGGTAGCGCACCGTCCACGCCGCCCTGCTTCAGGAAGATGGCGAGCGTGTCCTCGGCGTCTTCCTTGGCGTAGTGAGTCGCTTCGACGGGCCACTCGGTCAGCGGCACGTCTTCCAGCTCCGCGTACCGCAGTCGCCAAGCATTCGCGTCGGTCTTCTCGGCGAAGCGGTCCTTGCCCAAGTAGTGACCGGACAGACCCGCGAGCGAGTAACCGGCCTTGACCCACTCGCCGTTACGCAAGGCGAACGTAGCACCGTTACGAGCACTTCGACCGGAGGCGATGTCGAGCAGCTCTTGGCGGACTTTCGTGTCCCAGATACGACCCGCGTCCATCGCCTCAAAAACGAGAGGCAGCAGTTCCGGCCTCCGAGCGCAGAGCACCCCGAGGTCGTAGGCGACGTTGTGACCGACGAGGTGGTTCAGCGGGTCGTTGAGCAGAGACTCGACGTAGTTCGTGCCTTCAAAGCGGTCGAAGAGCAGGGTGCCGCAGTCCTCGTAGTCGAGGCGAACGGACACGCACACGAGCTTTGGCGTGAGCAAGCCCGGAGCAATGAGATGAGTCTCGGTGTCGAAGGCGACGATGTTCATCGCACACGCTCACACGACACGGCGAGCACGGTGGCCCAGCGACGTTCGTCTTCGGTCATCGGCTTAGGGAAAAACGCCCTGAGAATCTTTGCTAACATGGTCACCCTCGTAGCGCCCCGCAGCGCCTTGAAAAGAGAGGCCGACCGCTCACCACAGGCAGGGACCGTGCACTCGGAGAGGGGAAACCGAGGTCGGACTGTGGCAAGCGGTCGGCTTTTTGTGACGAGGCCCCTCAGCCTCGCCTTGAACTAGAACGGAGCAGGAGCGTTCGCGCCGCCATCGGCCACCGCGAAGAAGCGGTGCTTGGTGACGTTGCCGAGGCCGTTCTTCTTGGCCTCGCTCGTGACGTCAATCTGGAACTCGACGCCCGTGGCCTCGTCGGTGTCGACGATGCCGGTGATGAGTTCGCCCGTGACCTCGTGCGCCGGGACCGCAAGGATAGCGGCGCACAGGTTCTTGATATCCTTGAGGAAATAGTTGTATTTGTCTTTCTTGAAGACCACGCACGCGACCGTGCCGGTCGACGTCGAGCCTTCGCCCGTGGACGAGACTACACGGTACGTCGCGCGGAAGTAGGGCTCCTTGGTCAGACCGCCCATGCCCTCCTCAGCCCTCACGAGCGAGACACGGTAGCTGCCCACGTTAAGGAACGGAAGCTTCTGCGAAGCAACCACGTTTTCAATGCCATCCCAAATCGCCATTTCGACCTCACCGGCCTTTCGGCCCACCGGGTCGGGAAAGTCCCGACCGCTGACGGCCTTTTAGGCTTCCTCGTTGTAGAGGTCAACAACTTTTTTCCATACGTCGCAAGCCTCCGACACGACAGGGAATTCGTCGTTGAAGACGTTGGCTATCTGCTCGGCAACGAGCCGATGCTCAAGCTGTGTGGCCGGGTCGAGGCGGGTCTTGAGGTAGTGAATCCACGACCGCACCGAGCCGGTCATGTAGAGGCGGGTCGGTGTGGCGAGAGGCAAGACCATGCGGGCCACCTCCTTGGCGATGCCTCGGGTGATGGCTTGGCGGTAGATTTCCTCAGCCTCGTCCATGACTCGGCCGGCTTCGGCGAGCCACCACCAGTCCAACGTCTCGTCCGAGTTCGGAAGCGAGGACTGTCGGTTCTTCTCGTCTTGCAGTCGAGCGGAAGGAACGACCGCTCGTCCGGTCGAGCGTGCGTACCGAAGTGAGAACTCTTGGAAGGTGAACGACCGATGCCGCAAAAACTGAGCCGCTATGGCACGAGTCGTCTCGATTTCGACCGTCATGCTCGCTGTCTCGAAGACGGACCAGTGACCGTGTTCAAGGCAGTACCGGAGCAGCTTCTCGCCCGTGTTGTGGTTGTCCTGATTGTGCGGGCTGGATACGCGGGCAGTGTAGACGATGAGAGCTTCGGCAGTCTTGACCCCTCGCTCGACGAGCCACGAGGCGGGCTGGGTGGTGGCGACGATTCGTGCGCTCACTTGATTCCCTTCTCGTCAAAGTGCTTCCAAAGGTGCTCGGCAAGCTGCCTCGCCATCGAGTAGTCCGAGGGCCAATGCCACCCTGCTCTCACTCGGTTCCAGCCAACCTGTCGGCCGAACTCGTCGAGCGTAGGCTTTGCTCTCGGGAACTTCTCGCCCAGGTACTTCGCCAAGAACGCGCCAATGAGGGCGTGGTTGGATATATAAGACGGGGAGTTCGCGGTCTTGGCTGTCGGGAGAATGGTCTTGTACTTTTTGACCCGCAGCCACTCCTGAGGGCGCATCCTCTTGAACCGCAGCTTGTAGTGCCAGCCGATGGTCGCGAGCTGCTTGGATAGTTCGTCCATCTCCTTCCGCAGCTTCTTGGTCACGACGAAACCATGCTGCTCCAGCACCTCGACGAACAGCTTGTCTACGTCCGGTTGGTCCTCGTGCCGGATGCGGAAGATTTGGCTGTCGGTCAGGTCCTTGAGCATGCGCCGGATAGCGCCCATCTCCTCGATGGTTGTCTTCGACGAGTTCGTGGGCGGCGGAGGCATGGAGAACGCCTTGGCTTCGCCGACAAAGGCGGGTGTCGGACGACCCACGAGGCCCGCGTCGGTCTCGTCAGCCGATGGCTTGTGCTTCAGTCGGTCAAGGGCGACGTTCTTGTCGTTGGGTTGATTAGCTTCCATCGTCATTCCCCTATCCAGCCAGCGCCCCGAGCGAACATGATGGCCCGCTCGACCGTGAGAAAGAACTGGGCGTGAGACTCACAGTCCTCGCCCTCGTTCCAAGCCTTCTTCTTCATGGAGCCGCACCAGAACCACTGTTCGCCTGCACGGATGGACGCGCCACCGGAAAGGTAGCAGACGATGTGGACGGATTCGCCTTCGGGGGGCTCAAAAATCATGGTGTCTGCCTTGTTCTTCGGGTACGGTGTCTTGACCGACTCTACGGAGCGGACCCACCCGTTTTGGGTGGACATGGGCGCAAGCCCGTGGCCTCGGGTTCGACGACGTTGGATGTGGTGGTTCGAGCGAGACCCGCCGCCGTGCTGTTTACGGGGCGGGTCATTTACTTGCCAGCCAGTTGTGTTCCTTGCACAAGCGCGAACGGTTCCAAAACGCCACTTGAACGCCACAGGCGTCATAGACGCAGGTTTTCGCCAAGCCGACATGCTCGGCGCAATAGGATGAGCTGCTCCAGGTCAGTCGACCACATCCCTCAAACGGACACGGTCTTTGCTTCTTGCGTGTCATTCATCGTCTCGGAAGGTGTAGGTAGCCGACAGCAGCTTCTGCTGGTTGCCGGTCGTTGTCTGCTGGTAGTCGGCGTCTCGCAGTGCCTTGTTCACCGCTGAACGCATCTCCAAGGTGTGACGGTACACGTCGACCGTCACCTCGTCCGCCTCTTGTCCCGGCCGATGTGTTCGGCCGAGTAACTGCTCCCAAACCGTACCCGAAGTGGGCGAGGTCGTCACCAAGTTTCGGCTGAACCCTTGCAGGTTCTTGCCCGTACCGTGCGCCTTGATCGAGGCGACGATAGTCCTTGTTCCCCGCTCTTTCAGAATGCCCTCGGCACCCGGTCCGAAGAGTGGGAACCCGCCTTTGCGGGAGATGGCCGCGCCGAGAGAAGCGTGCTCGTACCAGACGATGCCGGGGGCGTGGTTGCCCCACGCGACCGCGTCGTCCACAAGGTACTCGTCGAGCCACACGGCCTCGACCTCGGGCTTGGCCGTGTTCCTCACAGCTGCCCACCGCTCGTAGTTCATGCTCGACAGCCGTCCTTCGGCACACGCCTTCGCGTACAGCATCGGCGAGTCGATGCCTTTTTGGGCGCGGTAGGTCAGGAAGTTCGCGACTTCGCGGTTCCATGCCTTGCGAGCTTCCGTCCAGTTTGCTCGGACCTGCGCGGACTCGCCCTTTGGCCAAATCCATCGGTAGTAAAACCCTGCCGCAAGCTGCCTTAAGTACCGATGCAGCGTCAGTATCTCGTCGAACGCCTCGCCTTCGTCCGGCGTCGTCCATGTCTCTCGCATGACCCGAAGGGCCTCGCGAATGGCGTGCGTGGCGTGGAGCGGTCGAGCCGACAGAACGAGGCTCGTGCCGAGCGAACCGTCCGTGGTGGCGATGACACCGGGTGTCTCGACGACCCTGCGGCGGAAGCCTTCACGAGTCTGCTCGCCAGGCTCGCACAACCGGACCAGCGCCCCTGGCGGAGCCGGAACGGGTGCCGAGTCGATTGCCGCCGCCCACTCTTCAAGGATGGTGTACTTCGTCGGAACCGGCGTGTTGTCACGCAAAGACAGCAAGGCCAGATGAGCGTAGTCCTTGATGCTCTTCGAGGTCATGGTCCCCGAGAGCACACATAGCCGAGTGTCGGGATGCGCCTTGAAGTACTGGAGGAACCTTCGAGTACGGGCGGCGGACGGGTGGCGAAGAGCGTGGGCCTCGTCGCAGATAATGAGGTCCGGTGCGAGCTGGTCGAGGAGGTCGTGCTTCAGCGGGCTCGACAGCTCGTTGTAGCTGTGAACGTGCAACAGACAGCCCGCCTCGACGACCTGCACCTTCGCGTTCGCCAGCCTCGGTAGCCGGTACTGCGTGACCAAGGTCGGGTAGTCCTGTCGAAACACCTTTTCTCGAAGGCTCGCTGGCACGAGGAGCACGGCCACCTTCGACTTCATCACCTTCGGGAGCAGGAGAGCGATGTCGCTCTTCCCTGCGCCCACGCCGATGGGCGCGAAGAGACCGTTCGCTCGTCGGGCCTCGGCCAGAGCGAGCGCCTGGATAGGCCGGAGCCGACGAGTGCCGGTCGGATGGCATAGGTCGGCATGAAGGCTGGCGACCTCGTCCGGTGTGACTGAGGCCGTTCGCCTCGGGACGGCAAGAATGCGGTCAAGCTCGGCCGAGGGCCGGACGGCAAACCCGCCCATGTTTGCTTCCCGCACGGGCGGAAGCGACGGCTTTGGCGGTACGGGGGAAGAAGCCGGGATGTGAAGTCCCAGCTTCTGTGCCGCTGCTCGTACTCGCTCGACGAGAGCGTTACCGCTCGTCGGGTACGCGGTAGTTGCCGTAACGCTCGATGTCGCGGAGGGCGTAGGCGATGGCGGTCGTTGCCGCAGCCTCTCCAGCAAACTGGATGAGGTCTTGGTCGGACCACTCGACGCGGTTCTGATCAATGTAGCGTCGGTCGCCATTAATCTCTGTCTCCAGACGGAACTGCTTGCCCTGCAAAGCGAACTGTGTCGAACGCATGACTACCTCCGACCTCGAACCACGAACGTGGCCTTGGGCAGCAAAACCTCTAGCGCCTTGCTAGAGGCCGGACCGAGCGTGGACACGGTCCACGGTCCCGAGATGGGCTTGATGACGAACGAGGCCGAGAGCGTGGAATACCCGCGGCCGAAGAGTACCTCACCGAGGTCCACCGAGCCTTCGGGGACGTCCTTGGGCGAGGTCTTCCGCAGGTGCTCCAAGAGCGACGGGGTTCGAGCGGCAATCTCGTCTTCCAACGCACGCAGGGAATCAAAATCGGCTTTCTCCGGGTAGCAGTCAACGTACAGGCTCAGCGGCCGCTTCTCTCCTTCGGCTATCCACTTCTCTCGGATGGTGTTGGCTGCGGCCACGACGTCGGGGTCGGGCTGACGGACCGGCTCGTCGCCAAACGTCGCCTGGTCAACGCCTAAAGCACCCGCTTGTCTCAGGTTCTCTCGAAGTTTCGCAGGTGAAAGGGTGACGACGACCGGCTCGACGACAAGGCCAGCAGCCTCGGCGATGGCGAGGAAGCGGTCTTTCTCGGGTAGGACGATGACCGGCTCGACCGCCTTCGCCACGCGGCGCTTGGCTAGGGTGGCCATGATGCCTTCGCTGCGCTCGGGGACGAGGTCGCCACCTGGAGCGTCCGGTGGGACGATGCTCACCGCGAGGACCGGCTCGATGACGACGACCGGCTCGACGACCTCGGGGACGACGACGACCGGCTCGACGACCGGCTCGACGACGACCGGGGTCGGGGTGGACTGTGTAGCCTCTCGGCGAAGACGTAGCTTCTCTGCAAGCGTGGACATGTCGATTCCCTCGGACACGACCGAGCCCTGTCGCTCGGCCTCGATGAGTGATGCCACAAGACCTTTGGAAGCGGCGGGGCAGCGGTCTCGGAAGCTGCACCCCCCGTATGCCGAACAGTGCGAAAGGTTGGCCTGAGTCTGAGCCACGACCGGCAAGGGACGGGTCGCGGTGGCCTTCATGCCCTCGACGGTGGCCTCGATATGCTTCCACTGTGCGTCGATGAACGGACGGTCGACCACCTCGGCGTCGACCTTCTTCGAGCCGGTTCCCTTGGTCAGCAGGTACACATGACGGAACTGGCCGGTCGTTGCAAACGGGTAGTTCTCAAAGGCGTAGCGCAGATACAGCACGCCCTGGACGTCGCGCGTTAGGGTGTCCGGCTCGGGAACGTACCGGAACGACGAGGCCGACTTCCAGTCCACGACCTTCACGAGGCTCTCGCCCGCAGCCGGCGGAACGAGAAGGTCGATGCGTCCCTTGACCGGAACGTCCGCGGCCAAGATACGCATGGCGTAGTCCTTTGGCTCCTCGACGAGGTACGCGCCTCCGGTCGGCGGGACGTAGCCCTTCTTCATCGCGTTCTCGACGCTCGGAAGGTCGGGCTGCTTACCGTCGAGGAGGTACTGCTCGACCTGAAGGTGGATGGCCTCGCCAAGAGCCTGGCTCGGGGACTGAGGCATCGTCCAACCCTCGACCCGCTGAAGGTACCACTGAAGGGCGCAGGAACGGTGCTGCTTGATCTGAGTGGCAGAGACGGAGCGGAGGGTCATGTCAGTGAACCCACGTCGAGGGGTTGGCGTGCGTCGGCGGCGGGGTCGGAACGACCGGCGGGACGGTGGCCTTGATGACTCCGACCGTGACCTTCCGGCCACGAGCGGCGTAGTGCTCGGTCACCCAGTTCTGGAACGTCTCGAAGTCGGGGCTGGACTCCACGGCTTCCTGCAAGGCCCACTCGCGAAGACGCTGACAACGACCCTCAACGAGGTTCAGTGCCGCGAGCAGCCGACGAGCAAGGTACCACCGGATGCGGCCGAAACGGGGGCGTTCGTTATCGATGACGGTCTCGAACTCAGGGTCGTGATGCTTGATCATAATACCCTCGGGTAGTGCGGGTGAGTGCCTCGGACGCCCCTACGACGCCTTGAGCGAGAGGAGTATGTGCTACGGTAACCTTTATTTCAAGCCCCCACGGGTAGCGGTCTAGGCGACGTCGGACCACGAGGAATTGTGGACCTCGGCGCTTTGCCTCTTGGCGTCGAGTCGCGGCAGCACCCACGTTCGGACGTTCTTCCCGCTCGGTGCCCAGTGTCGCCCCTCGACCACGCCTTCCACGGACCGAAGCACCGGACCGAAGCGGTTGGCACTCATGGCGTGGCGACCTTCCGCCTCACAGTGAACACGATACGCCTCGTACACCACGTTCTTGGCGACACCGTGCTCGCCGAAGTCCCATTCCTTCCGGTTCTGGTCGCCTCGGAACTTCAGCCCCTTCGGGCTGTCGAGGAGGTCGTCGATAAGCGCGTCGATGCCGTCCTCTTCCAGCCGCTGGGTGAAGACGTCGTGGGCCGCGTGGCTCGACGACACGAGGGCCGAACGTGACTCGTTGCGGAAAGGGTCGGCGGCGAAAGGGAGCTCGACCTCCAAGTCCAAGAGCATTCGCCAGAACGACCGGACCTCTTCGACGAACTCCGGGTCGAAGCCGGTCCCGTCCGGCAGGTAGCACGACCGCAGGAGCGCCCGATACTGCGCGGTGATGGGGAGGTGATTCTTGAAGTAGCTGTACCGGCGGTCGTCCGCCTCGATTCGGATAGGGCTGATCTTGTCGTTCGAGGCGAACATCCACGCCTTCCTATTCGGAAGCGTCATGGCGTTGACGTTCTTGACCTCGACCATCATCTTCGGAGAGGCGATGAGCAGCTTCAGCCGCTCCTCGACGTCCTTCTGGTTGTCGTGGCTTTTGATCTCGTCGCCGAAAACAAAAAGTGCCTTCGCCCAGGGCGTGTACTTGCTCTCGAGCTGGCTGCGGTCCACGGTCTCGCAGTTATCCTCGCCGAGCATGAGCGCGATGATGTTGAAGAGCGTGCCTTTGCCCGCTCCCGGTGAGGTGCCGAAGATGGGAGCCACCATCGCCAGCAGCGCAGGGTTCTGAATCTTCCGCGCCATCCAGTGAAGCACCCACCGGAAGCCTTCGAGCTGCTCCTCGTTCGGGTCGTTGGTCGGGCAGAACGTCAGCCACCGAAGCAAGGTCTCGATGCGCGGCATGGGCCTGGCGGTCTCGGCCGGTGTGTAACGCGGCGGGCTCCAGAGATTGATGACGCATTGACCGGCCGGAGTGCGGACGACCGGCGGCTCGTTCGGGAGAATCTCAAGGCTGAGGGCTCGATGGTACAGACCTTTGCCGACCACCATGTCCACCACGTCCGGCGGGTAGTGTCGGGCCAAGAGAAACTGCCGGATGCCTCGCTCGGTGACGGGTGTGCCGTCCTGCCACCGGCCCTGATTCCGGTAGATGAACTTCTCGTGAGGAACCGAGTAGGCGAACTCGGCGACTGCATGAAGGAACTGCGCTTCGTCAGCTTGAGAAAGGGTCTCGGACGGTGTGGTCATGCGCCCCTCGTGTGGTGTCACCCCTACCCTACGCAGGGGCTGGTTGGCTAGTGCTTGTTCGGGACCGACTACGGGCGGTGGCTAGAGCGGCGGTAGACCCAACCGCTCGCGAAGCATGGCCTCTATACGAGCGTCGGACTCCCGTTGGGCTTCCATCTTGAAACGTGCGGTCTCGTACATTCGAGCCACGGTTGCCTCGGTAAGACGCGAGCCGGCGAAAATCATCGTCGCCAGGCTCGGTCGGATGAGCGCGCAACACTCACCGAGCGTGAGGTCCTCGAACCTACGCACGAGGTCGAAGACGACGCGGGTGGTGGTCTGATTGCGGGAGCCGCGCTCGGCGAGGGGACGGCCCGCAAGGAGGTTCTCGAAGACCGCGCGGCGGTCGATGGCGTCGGGCTTACCGGACCGGCGAAGGCCGGAGATGGTCTGCGTCAAGCGTCCACGAATACGTTGGAGCCGGTCGTCGTCCGGGGCGGACGGATCGACGGGCTTACGCTCGACGAGCGGGAGGCCGAGACGTCGGTAGGCCACGGAAGGGACGGTCTCGGGGTCGAAGTAGGGGCCTTCGTGCTGCACGGCGACCGGCTCGACGTCCGGCGGGCAGCTCGGGGCGTAATAAAAATGTGAAAGCCCTCCGCACTTCTTGACGTCGGCGGGGACGTGGAACGCCCGGATGAAGTTCGCACGCCACGTCGACCACCGCTCGGCCGGTACGGGTTTCGCCAGCGGGAGGATGAGGCGAAGGGACGGCTTCGGGGCTTCCGGCCGATAGGAGTGAGAGGAGTACCAAAGACGGGCATAGGAAGAGAGCAGGGCATCGCACCGCTCGACCTCGCCGTAAGCCCCGCAGTCCACGTCGAACACGGCAAGGCTGACGGCATCGACGCAGACATCGCAACGATGCGCCGTCTTCGGATGCTTCGGCCGGTCACACGCTCGGTCGTGCAACCTGTAAGGTCCGAAGCCGGGAGTCGAGGTCTTGTCTTCCGTCCGTAGATGGGTGCCGAAAGCCTCGACGAGATCGGCCCACGACGAGGCCCGATGGACCCCAGCGTAGTGAAAGATGGAGGGAAAGAGGGTGAGGTCGAAGGCGAGAGGGGGTGTTTTCGTCATGCCCGGAGGGTCGCACGCCAAGCGATGGAGGTCAAGAAAAGAAGCAGGTCATGATCTGAGAAGGTACTTGAGCCGCTGCACCAAAAAGGCTTAGGCGGAGTCCGGCGACTTGGTACATCGACCCGCGGGTTGGTTCATCTGGTACAAAGTGATCTTTAAGGTATAGTCCATGAGCTTGTCGAGTGTACCAAGTAGGGGCCTCTCAAATCCAAGTCGAACCGACCCCAAAAAATCACGATTTGCCGTTTGGATTAGGCTTTCCGCGTAGATGTATTTAAGACTGATCCAGATCCATCCAGACCCAGTCCACCTTCTAGCAAAAAGTGATATATATGTACACCATGACCTATTTAAGTATATAATAAAGTACATTAAGAGGTAAGAAGCACAAGCATATTCTTGTGGCCATAGGGACACAGCTTGGTAAACCAACTTCGACTTGGTACAAGACGCCGGGACGACCGGGACGAAGACGACGGGCGGAGGGCAGTAGACAAAAACATCAAGGTCGGATACGAAGACGGCATGGCGGAAAACACACAGGCGATTGACCTCGTGCACGAAATACTCGCGGCTACGTTCGGACCCAACACGGCTGCGGAGGTGGTGAAGGACGACGCGGCCGTGTTTGATGCCTCAGGGTCGTCTCCTGTCGGAGACGACGGGGCGGTTGGTCCTGCGGACCGCCCTTCCTGGTGGCGGAAGAACTTGGACGGGTCGTGGCGCAAGCGGTGTCAGGCCCCCGACGTCCTCAAGGGCTTCCCGCACGGTGAGACGCGCCAGCGGGAGACCGACCTTCTGGTCCTCAAGGCTCTGCACGCAGGCGCTGAGTCACTCGTCCAGCTCATGACCATCACCGGCTTCGTCAAGGTGACCTGCACCCGCAGCCTCGAACGGCTCGTCGAGGAAGGCAGGGTCGTTCAGACCAAGGCCCCGCCGAGCGGACGTCGAGGTCGTCCGGCGCACCTTTACCGACCGACGACCGAGGCGGTCGCATCGTCCGAGGTGGCTTAGGCGTGGGAATGCGCGGTCGAAAGGCGAGGGCCACGAACTGCAAGCGAGGCGGCACCACCGGCCTTGCGGCCTCGACCTTTCCCCGCTCGGTCGCTTGGCGGGTCGACCAGGACTACGCGGATTTTCTTTCGGCCGACGAGCGGCAGTGGCTCGCCGACTTCAACGACCGCTTTTACGGGGCGGACTTCCGGGGCGAGACTTCAGTAGCGTGGTCAACCGACGAGCGGCGCGAAGTGTACCGTGCGAAGAACGCAGCCAACCGAGACGTCATGACCGTGGACATCCCGCATCACGGGCAGGACATCCCCGTGGAGACCGTCGAGCTGGAAGACGCGGTCGCCTTCGACGATGGACCGCTCGATAGTCCCCCGTACAAGGCCGCCCGTGAGGCTTACCGGCTCAACCCGTCGCCGGCCAACCGGGTCCGGCTCAATCAATCAAGGAGGCGATGACATGCCACGACCGAAGAAGGATGACTCTAGCGAGGCCGTAAACGGCCCTACAACGCACGCGGACGACGATTGCCTCCCCACGGTGCCGTGGCTCAGCCTCGTGAAAGCCAAGGGCGGTTACGCGGTCCTACACGCGACGACCGAGGGCAAGGTCGTCACGAGCGTCAAGGTTCTGCACGGACCGCTCGGACGGGCGGCGGCGAGCGCGGCCCTGCGAACGGAGATGGCGCGGGCGTTCCTCGTCGGCAAGGGGCCGCAGTAAATGCGAATCCCCCAAACCCCCCTTGAAGTCACCGTCATCGAGGCTCTTTCGGTCGGTGTCGGTCTTCGACTCATCGTCGACCCTTCCCTTCCGGTCTCTCTCGGCCTCCTCGCCCTCGCGGGCGCGTGGGCCCTAGAGAAGATTTTTGTCTCCCACGCGCGCGTATACCGAAATTCCTCTACAGACGCGAAAGAGGCCGCTGAAAGAGCGGCGTCTTCGGCGTCGTCGGTCCTGTCGTCGGTCGCGGCGCTCGAAGGGCGCTTGACGCGGCTCGAAACGAAAGAGGGCTGGCGAACCGACGGCCAAGGGCGTCGGTAAGCGGCCGTCGTAGGCCGTCGTAGGCCGTCGTAGGCCGTCGTAGGCCGTCGTAGGCCGTCGTAGGCCGTCGTAGGCCGTCGTAGGCCGTCGTAGGCCGTCGTAGGGCGTCTCCGGCCTTCGTAGGGCGTCTCCGGCCGTCGTAGGGCGTCTCCGGCCTTCGTATGGCGTCTCCGGCCGTCGTAGGGCGTCTCCGGCCGTCGTAGGGCGTCTCCGTTCGTCGCAGTACGATTATCGAACCGGCCGGGAGAAACGACCGGAGCCCCGCGGCCTGGATAGGCGACGGGGCTCCGGTGCTAGGTGTATGTCGCGGCTACTTCCGGCCGCTCTTTTCGGTTGCTACACTATCCAGGCCGCGGGCTAGCAGCTCCCGATATACCGCGCCGATACTGGGGATCTGATAGGGGTTATCAGCCGCGCGTTGGTCCCGGAGCGCTTCGACCGCTTGCACAAGAGGCAACGGGCAACGGATTGAAATGTTTTTGAATTCGGCCACGGCTACGCCCGCACAATAGGGTTGAAAAGAACGACGGGCGGCGCATCGCCTTTCGGCCGCAAATACCGCAGACCGTTGATCTCCGCGCGCAGTTCGGCAACGGTCTCACGTGCGCGCATTGCGTCCGCCGCATCCGTGTCCGCGCACTCACGGGCATCGTTCAATTCGTTAGTCAATCGAATCACCTCATCGCGCAATTCCGCCACCACGCTTTCCAGGTAGACGACGCGCGAACGTGCCGCATCATCGCGTGTCGGTTGCGGTACGGGTTCCGGCACCGGCACCGGCACGGAATCGATTTTCGGGGCTTTCGCGGCTTTCGCCACCTTGACCGGCTTTGCGTCCATGGCGTGGAGCACGTCTACCACGGTCCGGGTATCGACCAAACCGGACCCGCCGGTTAGCTTTCGCAAATAGTCGCTTTTCATATCGTTAAATGAGGCGACGGCGTTATGGTCTTCCGGCATCGGCATACGCATCCGGACCGTACCTTCGCCTCCATCGGCACCGCGATAAACGATAACCAGCGTGTCGCGTGTCGGTTTCGTCCATGCGATATCGTGCAAATCGTCATAGTCCGAATCAAGGTTGAATCCGGTTGGCGGACCATAAGGACGTGCGATCTTTTCGGGATAAATGCACGGAATCGGGCGCTTCGGCAAACCCGGTTCGACGTCCTCCGAAACAACGACCGACGCGCCCTGACCGTAGGAAGGACGGCGCTGAGAGGCGTCGAAAAGCTTCTTCGCGCGCTTGAATTGCGCGCGATATTCGGGCGACGTCGCGGGAGAAAGCCCCGCTTCAACCATCGTGTATTCCTGCGTCACGTTACACCCCCACCGTGACGGCGACGACGTGGGCGTGCGACCCGTCCGGCAAGGTGCCGGACGTGAGTGCGTAAGGTCCGCAGGGGTTCATGCGCGCCGAAACGTGAGCGGCGGCCGCAGCCACGTGATTCTCGCCCGCCGACAGCGCATAGTCGTACGCAAACACGGTCCGGCCGTAGTGTGACGTGGCGACGATGCGCGCGCCGCGAGTGTCGGTCGGTCCGGCGAACCTTGTGCGAATGGCTTGCATTAGTAGACTCCGGCCGCTTGTGCGGCCCGTGCGTGGGTCCGGTGGCACCATGCCGCCGGACGGTGAAGCAGTTACTGATGCGGGCCGAAGAATCCCTTGCGGCACAGGTAAATGACGCCGCCCATGAGGATGAGCATAGGTAGGGTCGTAAAAGCGTTCGAAATCAGGCCGTCCATGTTAAACACCTTCCGTGAAAAGACGAGCGTTAACGGCACGCGCAAGGGCACGACGGTAACGGGAGGCGATGGCCTCCAAGAAAAGCCCTTGCGCCTCAGACATCAGGCGTTCTCCACGTCAGTTTGGGTCAGGTAACCAGCAGTCACGAGCCACTCGTAGTCGTGTTCCTCCCACGCTGCGATAACGTCTTCACGAGCAATTCGGGCATCATCCGCCGCCCGTTGCAGGTCAATCAGAGTCTGTTGGAGCTTTTCACCTAGTGTTCCCATGTTTTCCCTCTTTCCGGCCGCGGTCCGCAGCCCTTGTCAGTGTCCGTCCGGCCCTACGCCGTTCGGTGATTTCGTGCTTGTACCCCCATCATCGCCACGGGTCAAGAAAAGATTAAGGGGCAGGTGAACTATTTTATAGTGTGGCGTTTTGCCCCACTATCCGTGTAACGTGTGTGGCGTTATGCCACAGGTGTCCAAAAGGGGTGAAAGCGCCTATGACGTACAAGCCTCCCGCCACAGCCTGGGCGCTTCCCAGTGCAAACGTCACCTATACAAAGACGCGGTCCATCGCTCAGATGGTGCGTGACGCAACGAACGGGGGCCAGAAGCTCATCGACGTTCTTGTGTCCCTTGCCTTCGATGAGGACGCGCACCCTCGCGACCGGACGACGGCTGTGGGAATGCTGATGGACCGCGGATTCGGCAAGGCGGTCGAAACGACCCTGTCCCTGTCCGTGGACGCCAGCTCGAGCGACGCTCTATCCGCGCTCGCGGACGCGGAGCTGGAGCGCCTAGCGCAGACACTAGCCCCGCACACGGTACGGCCCGTCGTGGTGCTACCGGCGCAGGCCCTATCGCCCGCGCTCGAAAGCCTCCCGGACGCCCCTCCGGAGGCGCTCGAAGCCCCGCTCCGGCCCCTTGTCCCTGTCACAGTACCGACCTGCCCTGTAGCAGGGACGCCTGTAACGCCCCTCCCCCCTCCCCTGGTCCGCGCCCCGCGCCGGCGGATCGTCGTCCCCCGTCCCCCTGTATCGGGGCGGGCGGGCCCGGATACGACACAATATGTAGTGGACCGCAGCGATATCAACCCCAAGGGGTAGGGGGTAGGGGGGGGGGCCACACCCCTTCCGCCCGCCCTGCGCTAGCACAAGCCCCCACTGAAATTTTCCCCTCCAAACAAAGTAACCTTTATTCAAGACTTTTGACCTTGACCGAACTTCCGCCATATCGATTGAACTTCCGCCATGTCGATTGAACTTCCGCCATGTCGATTGAACTTCCATCATGTCAACCAAACTTCCGTCATGTCGACCGAACTTCCATCATGTCAACCAAACTTCCGTCATGTCGACCGAACTTCCGCCATGTCGATTGAACTTCCGTCATGTCGACCGAACTTCCGCCATGCTGACTACGGACATGCGACGTGCTACGGTGACCCGATGCAAGAGCTGAGTCCACAGGCGTTCGTGACCTTGATGAAGGTCGTCGCGGTCATCTGCATTATCGCGATGTTGTTGGCTGTGTGGCCGGGGGATGACGAGGAATGACGATGGACCTTTTTGCTCCGAAGCGTGTAGCCCCGACCCTGCGCCACGGGGATTGTCTTGCGGTCCTGCGGACCTTGCCCGACGCGAGCGTGGACTCGGTGGTGACGGACCCGCCCGCCGGCATCGCGTTTATGGGCAAGGCGTGGGACGAAGACAAGGGCGGCCGGAGGCAGTGGATTGCGTGGATGGCCGAGGTCATGGCCGAGGCGCTGCGCGTTCTCAAGCCCGGCGGACACGCACTGGTGTGGGCGCTGCCGAGGACGTCGCACTGGACGGCGACTGCGTTGGAAGACGCTGGGTTCGATGTCAGAGATTGCATCGTTCACTGTTTTGGGTCGGGGTTTCCGAAGTCGCACAATCTAGACGGAGCGTGGACCGGCTGGGGAACCGCTCTCAAGCCCGCCTCGGAGCATTGGTGGCTGGTCCGCAAGCCCCTCGTCGGCACCGTGGCGGCGAACGTCGAGCGGTACGGCACGGGTGCGCTAAACATCGACGCGAGTCGAGTCGTCGCGGCTAAGGGAGACGAACCTTTGCGCTGGGCGCAGGGTCGAGGCATGGGATTCCACGGATCGGTAGACAACGGTCCGTGTGAGGCTTTGACCTCCGAAGGACGCTGGCCGCCGAACCTGCTTTTGAGCCACACCGAGGACTGTACCGAGGGCGCGTGCGCGGACGACTGCGCGGTCGCCGAGATGGATGGGCAGAGCGGTGTCACGAAGTCGGTTAGATCTGCGGGGCGTAATGGCACCAACGCCCCCGGATCGTCTTACCAACTTGCGGATCGAAAAGAAGATCTGCCACGCGGACACAATGATAGCGGCGGCGCATCTCGCTTCTTCCCTGTGTTCCGATATCAAGCGAAGCCGTCGAGGTCCGAGAAGGGCGCGACCAATGTTCATCCGACCGTGAAGAGCATCGGCCTCATGGACTGGCTCATCCGTCTCGTGACGCCTCCCGGTGGCGTGGTCCTCGACCCGTTCCTTGGCAGCGGCACGACGGGCGTGGCAGCGGCCAAGGGTGGCTTCGGCTTCATCGGCATCGAGCGCGAGGACGAGTACCTCGTTATCGCTCGGGCGCGCATCGAGGCGGCATGACCCCTACGTTTTCGCCCGAGGACATCCAACGCGAACTGGCCCGTCGAGCCGCGACCGCTCTTTGGTCGCGTGGCAACCTGACCTACAAGCTGGACGCTACGCAGCGGAGCATCAAGGCATCGCTCTCGGCCACGCGAGAAAGGAAATTTTTTCTCCTGTGCTCGCGGCGCTTGGGCAAGAGCTTCACGCTGGTACTGGAAGCGTTCGAGACCGCGCTCAAGAAGCCGCTGAGTCGCATCCTCTACCTTGCCCCGACCGGCAAGGACGCTGCCGACATCGTGACCGACATCGTGGACGGACACCTGTTGCCGGACTGTCCAGCGACCTTGCGTCCAGACTACGACCGGCAGCAGAAGGTCTACTCGTTCAAGAACGGGAGCACTATTCGGTTCAAGGGTGTGAACGGCGAGCACGCCGAGAACCTTCGAGGTGGTGCGGCAGACCTTGTGATTCTCGACGAGTGTGGAACGATGGACGACTTGGCCTACGTTGTGTCGAGCGTCGTCATGCCCATGACGCTGACGACCGGGGGACGCGTGTTGCTGGCGACGACCCCGAGCCGCTCACCCGGACACGACTCAGTGGCCATTTACGAGGACTTGGCCGGCAGGAACGCGACGGTGAAGTTCACGTTGCTGGACAACCCGAGAGTGGCTCCCGAGGTCAAGGCCGAGTTCCTCAAGGAAGCAGGTGAGCCGGACGCGCTCGTGGACGCTATCGTGGCCGGAACCGCGTCACCGACCACAACGACCGCGCTCCGCGAGTACTTCTGTGAGTTCGTGACCGACGCGGCCAGTGCCGTGCTTCCCGAGTTCACGGCGGACGCGCAGGCACAGACGGTCAAGTCAGCATCAAGGCCCGCGTACTTCGACGCCTACGTCGCGATGGACCCAGGATTTCAAGACCGTACCGCCGTTCTCTACGCTTACTGGGATTTTAGGCGGGCCAAACTCGTCATCGAAGACGAATCGCTCATGCACCGGCCCTCGACGAGCGACATCGCGGCGGAAATCGCACGCAAGGAGCGAGGGTTGTGGTCCGGTTCCGAGCCTTACGCTCGCGTGAGCGACGTGGACCCCCGCCTCATCGCGGACTTGTGGCAGCTTCACCGCATCCAGTTCCGCGCCAGCGAGAAACAGGACTCGCTCGGGGCTATCAATCTGGTCCGAAACATGATTCAGAGCCGCGAACTGGAGATCGACCCGAGGTGCGTGCATCTCGTCCGGCAGATGCGAAACGCTATCTGGAACAACAAGGCCACGGACTTTGCGAGAGCGGGTTCCAAGACGCCGGACGGCCACTTCGACCTTGTGGCCGCGCTGAAGTACCTCTGTCGAGGCATCAATCGCCACCACAACCCCTATCCCGAAGGGTACGGTGTGGTTACCACCTCAAACTCGTGGCTTTCTCCACGCCCTACGGCCAGTCCGGTCGGCCTCGGGCTCATGGCGGACACGCCTTTTTCGCGTAGGCTAGCACGAACACGTCGAACGAGAGGTTCGTCCTCGCGGTACTAGACAAAAACCAGTACCTCGAACACTTTAACCGTGATACGGGGCGAACATGCCGCAGAATCTCTGGGACAACGACACCAAGTACTTCGCGACCGAGCTTCCCGAGGAGCTGGGACCGAAGCTCGTCGAGAAAGTGCAGCAATATCGGTACGATACCGGCGTGCAGGCGGTCGACGGTCGGATGGCGCACGCTTGGCGGTACTACTACGGCTACGACCCCTCGGGATTCCACGCTACGGGCAACGTGGCTCGTGGCGGCATTCAAGGGGAGCTGGCGGAAATCCGCATCAACCACTCCCGGTCGCTCGTTCAGACGCTCTTGAACCTCATCGTGGCTCCGCAGTTCGTGTGGAACCCTCGGGCCAGCACCGTGGACTACGACGCGGTGCGACAGGTCGAGTCGGCGAGGGCTATTCTAGAGCACTACTGGCACAACAGGCAGTTCTCGACCTACGCCACCAAGGCAGTCGAGTCAGCCATCGCCTTGTCGGAGGGATTCATCCACGAAGAGTGGGATTCCTCGATGGGCGAGGAGTACTCGGTCGACCCCGAGAACGCGGGCGGCATTATCAAGACCGGCGACGTGCGTTTCGCAAACGTGGCTCCGTGGGACGTCATTCGCGACCCGTACAAGACGGACTTCAGCGAGTGCCAGTGGCTCATCGTGCGCTTGTTCAAGAACAAGTGGGACTTGGCTGTCGAGTTCCCCGAGAAAGCCAAGGAAATCCACGACGTTCCGACTGAAATACCGTCGCGCGGAGACTCGGGTTACGCGCTCAAGGTCGCGACCGACGACGTTCCTTTGTACTACTTCTACCACAAGCCTTCCGCCTCGCTTCCGCTGGGCCGGATGGTCAAGTTCGTGTCGAGCGGCGACGTACTCGAAGACACCATCCTTCCCTACGGCATGATTCCGCTTCAGCGAATCACTTGCGCGGAATTGCAGGGAACGCCTTACGGATACACTCCGTATTTCGAGATTCTGGGCATTCAAGAGGTGATGGACAGCATCAACTCGTCCATCACGACGAACATCACGACCTTTGGCACGCAGTCGCTGGCCGTCGAGGAAGGTTCGCCCGTTCAGCCGGACGACCTGGGCGGCGGAATGCGAATCATCTACTACCGCCCTGGTAGCCAACCCCCGCAGCCGCTCCAGTTGACGAAAAGCCCGCCGGAAGCGTTCAAGTACCTCGAAGACCTGAAGACGCATGAGGAATTGCTCATGGGTCTGAACAACGTGGTGCGTGGGCAGATGCAGACGGGCAAGGAGTCCGGTGCCGCGCTCGCTCTTCTTCAGAGTCAGGCCATCCAGCAGGCGTCGGTCCTTCAGCGCAACTACCTCAACGCGCTTGTGAGCGCGGGTACGGCCATTCTTCGCATCATCCGGTCGCGCGCTACGCTACCGCTGAAGATCGGCCTCGTGGGCAAGTCGCGCATGGACCTCGTGCGCGAAACCGAGGTGACGAAGGACAGCATTCAGAGCATCGACCAGGTGGTCGTCGAGCTGGGCAACCCGGTCTCGCAGACCGCCGCCGGCCGGTTCGAGTTGTCGATGCAGCTCGTGCAGATGGGCGTCATCAAGACCCCTGCCGAGGTGCTCGAGGTTCTTGAGACGGGTCGCCTTGAGCCGCTGGTCAAGGGAACGCAGGAAGAGCTGGTCAACATCCTCAAAGAAAATCAGGACATGGTTCGAGGTGAGACGCCGGTCGTGCTCTTGTCCGACGACCACCCGCTCCACGGCAAGGAACACACGGCGGCGGTGGCTTCGCCGGCAGCGCGTCGAGACCCGAAGGTCTTGCGGGCGTACCGTGAGCACATGCACGAGCACTACAGCCAGTTCTACGGTGTGCCGCTGGAGATGGTCGAGATGGACCCGATGTACCGGCAGCGATTCTTGATGCTGTGCGGCCGTCCGGTGCCACCGGAGCCGATGGGTCCGCCGATGGGGCCGATGGGGCCGGGCGGCGCACCGATGCCCTCTGGGGCTGATGCCGGTTCGCTTCCCGACCCGAACATGGCCGCAACGGGGCCTATGCTCGGAGCGAACATGCCTTCGATGCCTACGAATCCTGCAACGGGTCAGGAATGGAACCCGAACACTGGCGGCGGGATAGTCCCGCCCCGATAGCGTCACCCAAGCGGTGACCGAAAGGCAAGGCGCATGGAAAACCAAACCGGAACGACCGAATCCACCCCCACGGGCGATGCGGCGACCGAAGGTAACGAGGCGGACGGCCTCGGAACTTCGAGCGCCGGGTCGTCCGAAAGAAGGTCCTCGGGCTTTGACTCGGCGGCTGCGGACGCGGTGATGAAACCCACGCTTGGGTCGCCGAAAGGCGCACCGAAGGCCGAGGCGGCGGCACCGAAGGCTCCGACGCAGGCCGAGAAGCGCAAGTACTCGCTCAAGGTCGACGGGCAGGACATCGAGGAGGAGCTGAGCGACGACGACATTCGCGTGCGCCTTCAGAAATCCCACGCGGTCGATAAGCGGTTCGCCGAGGTGGCAAATCAGCGCAAGCAGATAGAGGCTGCGCTGAGCCAGCTCAAGAACGATCCGGCCAAGGCGTTGAAGGAGATCGCGGGCCTCGACCTCGACGAGTGGGCCGAGAAGCGCATCTTGGAGCGGTATCAGGAAGCGATGATGCCGGAAGCTGAGCGTGAGAAGGCCGAAATGCAGCGCAAGTTGGCCGACTACGAGCGCCAGTTCGAGGAGCAGAAGACCTCGGCCGAGAGCGCCAAGCAGCAGGCTTACGAGCAGCAGGTGTTTGAGAAAACTGAACAGGAGTTCATTCAGGCGGTCGAGACGCTCGGGTACGACAAAGGCTTTTCGCGCACGGTGCTCGTGCCGATGATGGCCGAGATTGCTGAGTCGGCGCTGGACTACGGTGTCGAGTTGACACCTTCGCAGATGGCGAGCGAGGCGAACAAGAGGCTGGAGACCATTCACCGTCGTCAGGTGCAGGGGCTTAAGGGCGAGCAGCTCTTGAAGTACTTGGGCGACGACGTTGTGACCGAGGCCATTCGCGCCAAGCTGGCGGCGACTCGCGGCTCGGCGGCAGCGCCCTCAACGCCTCCGCCCGCCGCGCGTAAGCCCGTGACCGACGCGCCGCGCAAGCCGATGACGCCGGCCGAGTGGCGGATGAAGCACCTGTACGGGATGGAGTAACCATCCCGTCCGTAGGGTATGGGATGGAATAGGGTTGGCAGTCGGGTAGCTCAGCGGGAGAGCAGAACCACGGGACGCGGGTTCGAGTCCCGCCTCGACTGTCAAATCTAGGGGCCGGTAGGAGTCATTCCTACCGACCCCTATTTCTTTTTGACGAGGAAACAAGAAAGGACGAAAGGGATAGGACGCTCACGCCATCCGACCACCTTTCCTCCGGTTCTCGGAGTCGACCGTACACGGACGCCGTAAGGCTATCCACGGGAAACGACGAGGAACTGACCGCACGACCGTAAGTCCAACGTCCGATAACCCCCTCCGCTTCGCAAAGCGAAGCCCCGAAAGGCAAGGCACCAAATGGCCGACAATCACGCGAATGATGTTGCATCACTCAACGGTCTTTTCAAGACCCAGTACGCCCCGGACCTGAACGATCTCATCCCGCAGCACGCGATCCTTCAGCAGAAGATCAAGTACGTTCCGGCCGACAAGCAGAACGGTGCTTTCTACGCCGTTCCGTGCGTGCTCCAGAGCAACCAGGGCGTTTCGTACCTGGGAACTGAGGGCGGCGTTTCGGACCTGAATGACGCGATCAACGCGATCATGAAGGAAGCCCAAGTGAAGGGCTCGGAACTGAACATCCGTGGTCAGCTCTCCTACAAGGCGCTCTCGCAGGCGGCTACCGCCGGCGCTCGCGCGTTCAAGAAGTCCTCCTCGTGGCTCGTTGAGGACATGGCGAACGTCTCGTTCACCCGCCTTGAGCTGTCGACCATCTACGGTCAGATTGGTCTCGGCAAGGTCGATGTTGCCGGTAACATCTCGACCGGCTCGGGTACCTGCGACATCATCATCTCTGAGCCGACGTGGGCGACGGGCATCTGGGTCGTCCTTGAGGGCGCGCAGTTCCAGTTCTGGGGTCCGGGTAGCGCCCTCCGTGCCACGGTCAAACTGGTCAAGGTCAACTCGGACCTCCGCAAGCTGTCGTTCGTGACCATCACGGGCAACGAGACGCTTATCGTCGCTGGCGACGATGTTTACCCGAAGGGCGCGAAGACGGCCGACGGCTACAACGAGATGGCGGGTCTTTTCAAGCAGTACAACCCGGCCACCACCGACCTGTTCGGCATCAACCGCGTTCCGTACACCCTGCTTCAGGGCAACGAGTACTCGCTTGTGGGCGAGATCAGCTCGGCCAAGGTCGTTCAGGGCGCGAGCCTCGCGGTCGACAAGGGCCTGATGACGGACGCCGTGTTCCTCTGCGGCACCAAGACCTTCGCGGACCTGAACGCCGAGAACATGGGCCTCCGCATGTTCGACAGCTCGTACTCGCCCGCCAAGGCCGAGAACGGGGCGCAAGCGCTGAGCTACGACCACATCAACGGCAAGATCACGGTCATCTGCCACCCGTTCATCAAGAGCGCCGACGCGCTGCTGATGGACGCGAACGACGCGCTGTTCGTCGGTTCCAGCAAGCCCACGTTCGAGATTCCGGGCATGCCGGACCGCTTCTTCCGCCTCGTGCAGGACAAGAATGCGGTCGAGCTCCAGAACTACGCCGACCTCGCGGTGTTCGTCCACAAGCCGGGTCAGGGCGTCATCTACTCGGGCATCACGCACGGGTAAGCAAGACCACTCACCTTGAAAGAGGTGACCGACCCCCGCTCCTTGAAAAAGGGGCGGGGGTCTCTTTTTGTGGTGACCGTAAACAAGACCGACGAGGAGTTTCCCATGCCGCGCTACGTCCTTCCGAACGATCCGGCCCTGTCCGCCGCCAGCGTGACACCGAGTGACTCGGCCGACCTGCCAAACTACTCGCGAATGCTGTACGTCGGTGTCGGCGGGTCCAGTAAGCATGTCCGTGTCACGACGCTCAACGGTCATGACGTAGTGTTCAAGAACGTCCCGACCGGCATGCTGATGGTGCAGGCTGTGAAGGTTTGGGCCGATGGAACGACGGCCACCGATATTCTGGCGCTCTGGTAATCGAGGTCACCGATGGCATTTCCCCGCATTGAAATCTACCCTAGAGCACACCAACCCCTCGTCGGCGATGAGGACATGGTCATCTCTCAGGGTGGCGTACTGCGAAAAACGAACGCTCAATCCGTCGCGAACCTTGCGGCGCAGGGCGTGTTCGTCACCTTGGCCGGCGAACTGTTCGTCGCCAAGAACGGGTCGGACACTGCGGGAACCGGCTCGTTGTCAAGGCCGTTTGCGACCATCGGCGCGGCCCTGACCGCAGCTTCGGTCAATTACATACCAACGGACTTCGTTCGCATCAACGTCTCCCCTGGTGAGTACCCTGCCGCCCTCTCTATCACTCGGCATCGCACGTTTATCGTCGGTTCCGACGTAACGGCTGAAAGTCGAGCAACCAAGATTGGCCCCGTGACCATCGACTGTGCTTCGGCTACGCAGAAGTACAACGACACGGTCGCGCTCGGGAACATGCTCATCGAGAGCAATCAGGCCCAGCCCGCGCTCAAGGTCACGGGAGCCGGTCTGTTCACGGTGGACGTGTCCAACGTCTACATCACGACCGGACAGGCCGCTCAAAACGCGATGCTGTGTGACGCAAGTCATTCGGACAAGGTTCGCGTCTACTTGCGAAACTGCGTTGTGACCAAGCAGTCTTCGGCCAGTGCAGATGTCATGCGTTTTCGTCGAGGAGATATCCGAGTCGACTCAACGCAGGTATACGCCTCGATTTCTGGCACGGGTAACGGTATCGCTTTTGAGAACAACGCCGTAGGTCTTCTCGACCGTGTCCTCGTTGACATCTCAACGACCGGAGCGGCTGTTCGCGCAAACTTGGCTTTTGCGACGGCGTCTGCGCCCTTGGTCATCTCAAACAGCAGCCTCGCATCAAGCGCCATTGGGTCGCCGTGTTTGCAGCTTGCCAACACGCTCAGCCTTGCAGCCCTTGTTTGGCAAACCATCTTCACCAAGACCCTGAGCGGCGCGGGTGAGTACGCCATCACCGGCACATCGAACGGAATTACGCCGACGTTGTTGTCCGGCAACATGACCTTCACAAGCAACAGTACCATCAACGGCGTGATGCGCGTCGGCATGACCATCGTCTAGCTAGAGGTCTCTCATGGCGTTTCCCCGTATTGAAATCTACCCAAGGGCTCATCAGCCGCTGTCCGGTGACGAGGACTTGGTCGTTTCGCAGGGCGGCGTTCTTCGTAAGACCTCGACTGACTCCATTGCTGCGCTGGCGACGGGCGGCGGCGGTGGCGACGGAACAACGACCTTCGGTGGTGCTGCTTCGGCCCTGCCCGCGGGAACGAGTGTTGGAATTGGTCCTTCCGGTGCGCTCATCGAGTGTAAGGCCTCGGACGGGATGAGCATGCCCTCGTTCGTCGGGTTCCTTCTCGACCCGACCACAAACAAGGTACAGACGCAGGGTTTGTTCATCACAAGCGGATTGACGCCTGGAGCTTCCTATTTTGTGGGCAATAGCGGTGGCATCACGCTTACGGCCCCGACCGCATCAGGATACGCGGTTCAGTGCATCGGAGCCGCCTACACTTCCACCCGGCTGTTCGTTCAGCCAAGCATCATCATTCTCAATGACGGCTAAAAGTCCCAAGCCCAAGATTTCCAAGGACGCCTTGAAGCC
>Ga0209596_1000376_pt1 | contig 41785 bp, 32 predicted proteins | sample M_130807_MF_Meta_FD_187314 | JGI IMG/M metagenome (GOLD analysis project Ga0209596, IMG submission 187314) | Freshwater microbial communities from Lake Montjoie, Canada to study carbon cycling - M_130807_MF_MetaG (SPAdes) (version 2) | ecosystem: Environmental > Aquatic > Freshwater > Lake...
TCCAGTGCCACTCGATCTACTGGCTCGTGATTAACAAAAACCTCTGAAGGAATATCTACAGGAGCACTTTGACTATAGATGGAGAAGAAGAGTGAACCTATCTGATCATCGCCTTCTAGCGCCCGCTCTTGATCCACAATCCACGAGCGAGATCCCTTAATCGATCCTCGTCTCACGATAAATATTGAACCTGCTGCATGTAAGCCTTCCTCATGTATGGAGATGAAATCACCATCGAGTTCATCAGAGAGGTTTCCTTGCGTAGAGCGCTGTGCTTTTTCAAAGGATTCGATCTGGTCACGAAGTCTGGCAGCTCGTTCAAACTCTTCACGTTCGGATGCTCCCTCCATCTCAGCGCGCAAAGTAGGAAGAAGATTCTCCATACCTTTCTCCATAAAGGAATCAAGCTTCACTGCGATTTCACGATGCTCATCAGGTGTCACCCAACCAACGCATGGAGCTGCGCATTTACCGATATCACCCAATAAACATTGACGCTTGGTGCGTTGAGCTCGCTGAAAATTGCCAGCACTACACGAGCGCACAGGAAAGACTTTCAAGAGAACTTCGTAGGTATTACGTAGCGCCCAAGTATTTGTATAAGGGCCAAAGTATTTGAGTCCCGGCCTCTTCTCTTTGCGAGTGATAAAGATGCGTGGAAATTCATCTGCCATAGAAATCGCTAGGTACGGGTAAGACTTATCATCCTTAAACTGCACGTTATACGTTGGGTGATACTGCTTTATCCATGAGAATTCCAGAGCGAGTGCTTCAAGCTCTGTCCCAACGATCGTCCAATCAACACGAACTGCTTCATGCACCATGCGATAGGTCTTCTGTGCAAGATTAGAACCAAAGTATGTCGTCAGTCGATTCTTAAGATTCTTTGCCTTGCCAACATAGATAACTTTGTCACTACCGTTATAGAAACGATAGACGCCAGGCTCTTCCGGTATCTCCTTAGGACGATATGAGGATGGCTCTGCCATAGCTACTTCTTCTGTGCAGTTTTACGTGGGGCAGTCTTTATTGCAGTTTCTTTGATAGCAGTTGCTGCACGATTAGTCGCGAGAATTTCAGCTAAGTACTGTCCTGTATAACTTGCCTTCACCTTAGATACCTCTTCAGGAGTTCCTTCAGCAACAACTAATCCCCCACGGAATCCACCTTCAGGGCCCATATCGATAACCCAGTCAGATGATTTAATAACATCGAGATTGTGTTCAATGACAATCACAGTATTTCCTGATTCCACTAGGCGCTTAAGAACACCTAAGAGTTTATTGACATCTTCAAAGTGAAGACCAGTTGTCGGCTCATCAAGAACATAGATGGTGCGACCTGTTGAACGGCGCTGAAGTTCGGTAGCAAGCTTCACGCGCTGAGCTTCTCCACCGGAAAGAGTGGGGGCCGATTGACCCAAGCGCACATACCCAAGGCCCACATCACACAGAGTCTTTAGATAACGAGCAATCGTTGGAACTGATTCAAAGAATGTATGAGCAATCTCGATAGGCATATCAAGGACTTGAGCAATTGTCTTGCCCTTGTAATGCACTTCTAGGGTCTCGCGGTTATAGCGAGCACCATGACAGACCTCGCAGGGAACATAGACATCAGGAAGGAAGTTCATCTCGATTGTGATCGTTCCATCACCAGAACAGTTCTCACAACGTCCGCCTTTAACGTTAAAGGAGAAACGACCTTGCTGATAACCACGGACTTTTGCCTCCGTCGTCTCAGCAAAGAGAGCACGGACCTTATCGAAGACGCCTGTATAGGTTGCAGGGTTAGAGCGCGGTGTGCGACCAATCGGTGATTGATCTACGTGCACAACTTTGTCGAGTTGATCAATACCGGTAACAGTGCGGTGGCGACCAGGAACAAGGCGCGCTCCATTGAGCTTATTTGCGAGTGTCGTATAGAGAATGTCATTCACTAACGTTGATTTACCAGAGCCTGAAACTCCTGTGACAGAGACAAAGAGACCAAGTGGAATAGAAACTTCAATATCTTTTAGGTTATTCTCTTTGGCACCCTTAATAACAAGTTGGCGCTTAACATCCACTGGTCTGCGCGTTTTTGGAATTTCAATTGATTTACGGCCAGACAAATAGGCACCTGTAATCGACTCCTTCGATGCAATAAGTTCTTCATAGGAGCCAGAGACGACAACTTTGCCACCATGCTCACCAGCACCTGGCCCAATATCGACTACCCAATCAGCTGTACGAATCGTCTCCTCATCATGCTCAACAACAATGAGAGTATTTCCAAGATCGCGCAGACGAGTCAGAGTCTCAATCAAGCGACGGTTATCACGCTGATGTAATCCAATAGATGGTTCATCAAGGACATAGAGAACACCGACAAGTCCTGAACCGATCTGCGTTGCAAGACGAATACGTTGCGCTTCACCGCCAGAGAGCGTTGCTGCAGGACGATCGAGTGAAAGGTAATCAAGTCCAACATCGAGAAGGAAGCCAAGGCGTGCATGAACTTCCTTCATCACACGTTCAGCAATCTGTGTCTCACGCTTATTCAGGGTCACTTGCTTCAAGAACGTTGCACAATCATCGATAGAAAGTGCACACACCTCAGCAATGCTCTTACCGCCAAGAGTTACAGCCAATACTTCAGGCTTTAACCTTGCTCCCTTACATTCAGGACAAGGCGTTTCGCGCATATAGGCCTCGTACTTATCGCGGCTGAAATCACTATCAGTCTCACTATGTCGGCGATGGATGAAGGGAACTACACCTTCAAAACCTGTTGAGTAATTGCGCACTCGCCCATAACGATTCTTATATTTGACGTGGACTTCATAATCAAAGCCATTGATAATCGCCTCTTTGGCTTTAACCGAGAGCTTCTTCCATGGGTTATCCATCGAGAATTTAAGTTCGGTGGCAAGGGCTTCAAGCAGGCGCAGGAAGTATTCAGAGGATTGTCCCCCAGCCCACGGAGCAATAGCACCTTCATTAATGGAGATGGAGTCATCCGGGATGATTAAATCTTCATCGACCTCAAGCTTTGTTCCAATTCCTGAACATTCAACGCATGCACCAAAGGGTGAGTTAAATGAGAATGAGCGCGGTTCTAGTTCTTCAAAGGAGAGATTGCAATCATGGCATGCCAGGTGCTCGCTATAGGTATGTTCCTTCTCGCCAGTTTTGGCATCAACAAAATCCAGAAGTACTAGACCATTACCTAAACGCAGAGCAGTCTCAATGGAATCTGTCAGGCGTGACTTACTCTCAGCTTTTGCAGTCAGACGATCAATAACCACCTCAATGGTGTGCTTCTCTTGTTTTTTGAGCTTGGGTGGTTCAGTCAGCTGAATAGTTTCGCCATCCACACGAGCACGTGAATAGCCCTGCGTAACTAACTCTGAAAAGAGATCAACGAATTCACCTTTACGTTCACGAATGACAGGGGCAAGGATCTGAAACTTTGTTGTGGCAGGCATCGTAAGAATCTGATCCACAATCTGCTGAGGACTCTGGCGAGAGACTGCCTTGCCGCACTGTGGGCAATGTGGACGACCCGCACGAGCAAAGAGCAGACGGAAATAGTCATAAACCTCAGTAATAGTTCCCACCGTTGATCGTGGGTTTCGGTTGGTTGATTTCTGATCAATGGAGACTGCAGGAGAAAGTCCTTCAATGAAATCAACATCAGGCTTATCCATCTGTCCTAAGAATTGGCGGGCATAGGCAGAAAGGGATTCAACATAGCGACGCTGGCCTTCAGCAAAGATGGTGTCGAATGCAAGGCTTGATTTACCTGAGCCAGATAAACCTGTGAAGACAATCAGCGCATCGCGAGGAAGTTCGATGGAGACATCTTTAAGGTTATGTTCGCGCGCTCCGCGAACTACTAACTTATCGATGCTCATGTTCCGGCCTCATCCATTCCGCGAAGTTCGCGCTTTAAATCCTTCAACTCATCTCGCAGTCGTCCTGCAAGTTCGAAAGCGAGTTCATCAGCTGCACTGCGCATCTGTTCGGTGAGGGAGCCTATCAACGCAATCAGTTCTTGGCGCGGCATAGAATCCGTGGATTTGGAAGCAAAGGGCAGAGCAGAGCCAGATTTTTTACCCTTAAGCGATGCCATGATGTCATCGGTGTCATCGCTCTCTTGGGCGATGAGGTCTGTGATATCTGAAATCTTCTTCCGCAGTGGCTGAGGGTCAACTCCTCGTTCGAGGTTATAGGCGACCTGCTTTGCGCGACGTCGATTGGTCTCATCAATCGCCTTCGCCATCGATGCAGTCATATTGTCTGCATACATATGAACTTCACCAGAAACATTTCGTGCAGCGCGTCCGATAGTCTGAATGAGAGATGTTGCAGATCTCAGGAAGCCTTCCTTATCGGCATCTAGAATTGCAACGAGTGAAACTTCAGGAAGATCCAAGCCCTCTCGAAGTAAGTTGATACCGATTAAAACATCGTATTCACCACTACGCAGCTCTCGCAGAAGTTCCACGCGACGAAGGGTGTCAACTTCTGAGTGCAGATAGCGAACCCGCACACCCTTCTCCTGGAGGTAATCAGTCAAATCTTCAGACATCTTCTTTGTCAGCGTTGTTACAAGTACTCGCTCATTACGTTCTGCTCGAATATTGATCTCATGCAAGAGATCATCAATCTGCCCCTTAATAGGCTTCACAACAATCTGAGGATCAACCAACCCTGTTGGACGGATTACCTGCTCAACAACATCACCATCGACCTTTGCCATCTCATATTTTCCAGGCGTAGCTGAGAGATAAATAGTCTGTCCGGTGCGATCTAGGAACTCTGGCCACTTCAATGGGCGGTTATCAAGTGCGCTAGGTAGGCGGAATCCATGTTCAACCAGTGTGCGCTTACGCGCTGAATCACCTTCAAACATCGCACCAATCTGCGGCACAGTCACATGGCTTTCATCAATCACCACGAGAAAATCCTCTGGGAAGTAGTCGAGTAAACAGTTTGGAGCAGATCCCGGTTCGCGACCATCAAGATGTCGTGAATAGTTTTCAATACCCGAACAGAAACCAAGTTGTTGCATCATCTCGAGATCAAAGGTTGTGCGCATACGTAGGCGTTGTTCTTCCAATAACTTGCCTTGCTTCTTAAAGAGATTGAGTTGAACTTGAAGCTCATCTTCAATCTCACCCATTGCCCGCTTCATTGTTTCTGGACCTGCCGCGTAGTGGGTAGCAGGGAAGATATAGATCTCTTCCTCATCACGGACAATCTCACCTGTCAGCGGATTCAGCGTCATGATCTTCTCAATCTCATCGCCAAACATCTCAATGCGCACAGCTAACTCTTCATACATAGGAATAATCTCAACAGTATCTCCGCGCACCCGAAATGTGCCACGTTCGAAAGCCATATCGTTACGTTTGTACTGAACATCAACAAACTTGCGAAGGAGAACATTGCGTTCAATCTCATCGCCCACTTTGAGGCGAATCATTCGATCGATGTACTCCTGTGGTGTGCCAAGGCCATAAATACAAGAAACCGTTGCTACAACAATGACATCGCGCCGTGTGAGAAGTGAGTTGGTGGCTGAGTGGCGCAGGCGCTCGACCTCATCGTTGACGCTTGAATCCTTCTCAATGAATGTATCTGTCTGAGGAACATAAGCCTCAGGTTGGTAGTAGTCGTAGTAAGAAACAAAGTATTCGACAGCATTATTGGGAAGTAGCTCACGGAATTCGTTGGCAAGTTGAGCAGCAAGTGTCTTATTGGGAGCAAGGACCAAGGTGGGGCGTTGGAGGCGCTCAATCAACCAAGCCGTTGTTGCAGACTTTCCCGTACCTGTGGCACCTAATAGAACAACATCTTGCTCACCTGCATTGATGCGACGAGTAATTTCTTCGATGGCCGCAGGCTGATCTCCTGCAGGAACATAATCACTGATGACTTGAAAGGGTGCGACCTTTCGCTGAAGATCGGTTACTGGGCGCACTTGGTTAGCCTAGCGATTGCGGTTGAAGAACGCTCTCCCAGAGATTTTCCACCTGACGCAGCAGGGAATCTTCATCGCCATCGTTGCGGATAACGGCATCGGCAACGGCTGTGCGGGCCTCTTCACTTGCCTGAGAAGCCATTCTCTTTTCAATCTGTGAGATGTAGAGCCCCTTCTTTAGAAGGCGTGCCTTACGCAGTTCAACATCGGATTCAACGGTGATGACATAATCAAATTTCTCAGCTGCCCCTGTCTCAACAAGGAGAGGGATCTCATAAATCAAAATGTCTTCAATGTCTAAATCTGCAACTGCTTGAGCAAAGAGTGCCTGCACGCGCGGATGGATTATCGCTTCAAGATCTTTGCGGGCTTTCACATCACTAAAGACAATTTCAGCAAGCTTCTTTCGGTCGATATCTCCGTTAAGGATGACTTCATCTCCAAAGCGAAGTAGGACATCTGCAAAACCATCTGTGCCGCGTTCAATTGCCATACGAGCCAACTGATCTGCATCGATAACAAGTGCGCCAAGTTCTGCAAAATTCTGTGCAACCGTTGACTTACCAGCACCGATTCCGCCTGTAAGGCCAACTACCAACATGTATCAACTCTACCTTTGCGGTAATTAAAAAGGGACCCATGCGGGGTGTGCGAGTTAAAAATCAGCTCGCGACCCGAAAGAGTCCCTCTTTAGTAATTACTTATTCAGCTACAACAGCTTCTTCTGCTACAACAGCTGCTTCTTCAGCGACCTTTGCTTCAGACTTCTGCTTCTTGTGAGCCATGAAGCGCTCCTGAGCAACAGCGTATTGACGCTCCCACTCTTCACGCTGTCTGTCATATCCCGGCTTCCATTCCTGAGTTTCAGGATCAAAACCTTCTGGGTAGATGAAGTTTCCTTCAGCATCGTAACGAGCAGACATTCCGTACTGTGTTGGATCGAATGCTTCGATCTCGACTTCATGTCCTTCGTTAGCCTGCTTCAATGAGAGTGAGATGCGGCGACGCTCAAGATCGATATCGATAATCTTGACGAAGAGTTCGTCATCTACTGCAACAACCTGCTCTGGAATCTCAACGTGGCGTTCTGCCAACTCTGAGATGTGAACAAGTCCTTCGATTCCTTCGTGAACGCGAATAAATGCACCGAATGGAACAAGCTTTGTCACGACGCCTGGCACAACAGTGTTAATTGTGTGGGTGCGAGCAAATGCCTGCCATGGATCTTCTTGTGTTGCCTTGAGTGAGAGTGAAACACGCTCGCGCTCGAAATCAACTTCGAGGACTTCAACGGTTACTTCATCGCCAACTTCAACAACTTCACCTGGGTGATCGATGTGCTTCCATGAAAGCTCTGAAACGTGAACGAGACCATCAACGCCACCAAGGTCAACGAATGCACCGAAGTTAACGATTGATGAGATAACACCTGAACGAACCTGACCCTTTTGGAGCTGGTTTAGGAATTCAGTGCGTGACTGTGACTGTGTCTGCTCAAGGAATGCACGACGTGAAAGCACAACATTGTTGCGATTCTTATCGAGCTCGATGATGCGAGCCTCAACCTGCTTACCGATGTAAGGGGTGAGGTCACGAACGCGACGCATTTCAACGAGAGATGCTGGCAAGAAGCCACGCAATCCGATGTCGACGATAAGTCCGCCCTTAACAACTTCAATAACTGTTCCGATGACAACTTCATCGCGTTCCTTCTTGCCTTCGATTTCGCCCCATGCACGCTCATACTGAGCACGCTTCTTAGAGAGAATCAAGCGACCTTCTTTATCTTCCTTCTGAAGAACAAGCGCTTCAACCTTATCTCCAACCTTAACGATGTCATTTGGATCTGCATCGTGGCGGATAGAGAGTTCGCGTGATGGAATTACGCCTTCAGTCTTGTAACCAACGTCAAGGAGTACTTCTTCGCGATCAATTTGAACGACTGTGCCAATGACGAGGTCTCCGTCACTGAAATTTCTGATTGTTCCTTCAATAGCGGCTAGAAAATCTTCCGCTGATCCAATGTCATTTATTGCAATTTGTGTAGTCAAGATGCTCCGTAGGGATAGAAAGTAGTAGGGATAGGACTATTAAATTTTTCCCGCTTCTCGTGAATCGGGAGGCTAAGAGTATGGGCGGGGGTGATTTACAGGCAAATCCACGCATAAGAATCAAGGAGTTCACATAGGATTGCGGTGCAATGAAGCGCTATATGGAGTTATTAAGAATTCCCAATGTCTGGGTCCTACTTCTTGCATGCTTTCCCGCCCGAGTTGCCTATGGAATGGTCGGTCTTGGCATCTTCTTCAAGGTAGAACAAGCAACTGGCTCTATCTCCTTTGCAGGTCTTGCTATCGGACTCAATGCAGCAGCTGGATCACTGACCGCAGGAATTCGTGGATCCATTATGGATAAGTACGGTCAAACCTGGCCACTGCGCATCATGGTCCCGGCATATGCAGCAATGGCATTTGCTCTTAATGCCATGCATTCAAAACCCTTAATGTTGATATTCGCATTTGTAATGGGATTAAGTGCTCCCCCAATTAACTTATCCGTTCGCCCTCTCTGGAAAATTGTTGTTCCTCCAGATTTCCTCCGAACCGCTTATGCCATGGATACCGCAATCATGAGCGCAGCAGGAGTAGTTGGTCCAGTTATTGCAACTTCACTTGCTCTCTCATCACGCCCATCTCTACCGCTGAACATTTGTGGTGGGCTCATGCTCTTAGGTGGCGGAGCACTTGCTATCACAAAAGTTTCACGAAGCTGGATCCCAGAGAAGAAATCTGCAGATTATCAACCACTTTGGCGCCATAAGCCTCTTCAACTTCTGATGATTGAAGGATGTTTCCTTGGGTTTGGTTGGGGTGTCTTTGATGTTGCTGTCCCTGCATTTACAACAATTGAAAAAGTCCCGTATATGACCGCATGGATTTTTACAGCGATGGGCATTGCAAACATTCTTGGGGGATTACTTGCAGGGCTCGTCTCTAAGCGAACCTCTTCACTTCGTGCGATGCGTCGCACCTATGGCGTTTGGTTCTTTGCATCAATTCCTATGGTTCTGACACATCCGGGTTGGACAATGGTCATTGCCGCTGCACTTCTCGGACTTCTCGGTGGAGCAATCATGGTCTTCTATTGGGAAGTTATGGAGGCAATTCGTCCACTCGGTTCACCGACTGCAATGATGGGTTGGCTCTGGACCGTAGAAGGAACTCTGATGTCAATCGGTTCGGCATGTGGAGGAGTTATCTCAGAGAAGCTATCTCCCACTATCGCACTCTCCATTACAACGGCATGTATTGGCATCGGATATGCAATTCTCGCGCTAGGCAAAGCACGCCTTATCGCCGCAGATCGCATTCCAACTCCTGAAGAAGATTTAGAAGCGATGAAAGATAACTCCCCAACGACTAGCTAGTGAGCAGCCTCGTTCCAACTCTTGCCAATACCCACTGACACATCTAGAGGTGCTCGAAGTGGATACGCCTTACCCATCTGAACTCGTACTAATTCTGAAACTTCATCGATCTCTTTAGTGACTACTTCTAAAATTAGCTCATCGTGAACCTGCAATAACAACCTGGATGTGAAATTTCCAGCTACCAGCGCACCCTGAACGTTAAGCATCGCTTGCTTAATGATGTCGGCTGCAGATCCCTGGATGGGAGCATTGAGCGCCATGCGCTCAGCAACTTCCCGTCTCTGACGATTGTCATGCATGAGATCTGGAAGATAGCGCCGGCGGCCCAAAACCGTTTCTGTGTAACCAACTTTACGAGCATCATCAACAACAGTTTTGAGGTAGTCACGAATACCTCCGAAGCGTTCAAAGTATCTATCCATTAAATCTTGCGCTGCAGGTGGTGATAAATCCAGCTGCGCAGCAAGTCCATATGAACTCAAACCATATGCAAGTCCATATGACATCGCCTTAATCTGCCTGCGCATCTCAGAATCAACATCGGCGGCCTTCACACCAAAGACTTCTGCAGCAACTGTTGCGTGAAGGTCCTCCCCCGACTCAAACGCTTTGAGCAGGTGCTCATCGTTAGAAAGGTGGGCCATGATGCGCATTTCAATCTGACTGTAGTCAGCTGTCAGAAGTGCGTCATAGTCACTACCTGCAATAAAGCATCCACGGATCTTGCGGCCTTCCTCGGTGCGCACAGGAATATTCTGCAGATTGGGACCAACAGAGGAAAGTCTGCCTGTTGCTGCAACTGTTTGTGCGAAATGTGTGTGGATTCGCTTATCCTTCTGAATTTCAACCAGAAGACCTTCAATAGTGGTTGCAAGTTTCTTTGTCTCACGGATGCGCAGCAGGGCCGCAAGAAGTGGATGTGAAGTCTTCTCAAATAACCACGTGAGAGCATCAGCATCAGTGGTGTAACCAGTTTTTATCTTCTTCGTCTTGGGAAGACCGAGTTCTTCAAAGAGAACAACCTGCAACTGCTTAGGTGAGCCCACATTAAATTCATGGCCTGCAGCATCGTGGGCAACTTTGGTCTCACGGGCAACTTCCCCATCAAAGAAAGTCGCAAGAGTCTCAAGACCCTTCTTATCGACTGCGATTCCGCGGTTCTCCATCAACGCTAATAAGTCAGCAATCGGAAGTTCTAGTTCCTGGTAAAGCTTTGTGAGACTGCGATCCTTAAGTTCCTTTGTCAGCGAATCTCGAAGACCAAAGAGTGCGCATGCTGTGGTGAGCAGTACTTGCTCAGGTGAAGATTCATCAATTTGACTGCCATCGCCCCAGCGTTCGAGTAAGTCCTTCACTTCCTGTGAACGCACTCCAGGATTAACTAAATATGCGGCCAGGGAAGTATCGAAGCCAACTCCTGTGAGCCCATTATCCCGAGCTACTGCCTTCGCATCATGAGCAATCTTCTTCAGGGAAGGATCAGTTGCCCACTCCCCCATCTCTGATGAGTGAATGAGAAATGCTGTCTTCTTATCAAGGGCCACGGCATAGCGATGCAGCCGATCATCTACAAGTTCATAGGCGATTGAAATCGCTCCACTATGTGATGAAATCTTTGCACTCACCTCATCTGAGGTGAGAACTGATGAATCAATATCTGAACCAAAGAGTGAGAATTCAGGTTCGGATGACTTATCTACTTTCTTCGCAGAAGTCTCGGCGCCTCCTGCAGAGATAACTTTCAAGCGATCTTTCAGTGTGCGAAATTCAAGTTCTTCAAAGAGAGTGGTCAGATCAGATTCTGTGACACCGCTCCATGCCAGTGCATCAATGGTGAACTCCATCGGTGCATCATGGATGAGCTGAGTAAGCTCACGATTGCGCTTTACGTTATCAATATTGGCACGCAGAGCTTCGCCGACTTTGCCACCAACCTTCTCAGCCTGTGCAAGAAGTTCAACAAGTGAGCCATATTCAATAACCCATTTTGATGCAGTTTTTTCGCCAACACCTGGAATTGATGGCAGGTTATCGCTGGGATCTCCACGAAGGGCAGCAAAATCTGGATATTGATCAGGAGACATCCCGTATTTTTCTTGGACAGCTTCCGGTGTCATGCGTGCCATCTCAGAGACTCCACGCTTGGGATAGAGAACTGTTGTCTGCTTAGTAACTAACTGAAAGCTATCTCGATCGCCCGTACAGATCAGAACCTCTGCACCCTCTTTCTCTGCACGCTTTGTAATCGTGGCGATAATGTCATCGGCTTCAAATCCCTCTATTTCAAATTGACTGATTCCGAAACCTTTAACCAGTTCATGTAGATAAGACATCTGTGAACGAAATTCATCCGGAGTCTTCGCTCGGTTGGCCTTATATTCTGGAAAGATTTCAGAGCGAAAAGTCTTGCGCGAGACATCAAATGCCACCGCCACATGGGTCGGCTTCTCATCCTTTAAGAGGGAGATCAGCATCGTTGCGAAGCCATAGATGGCATTGGTGTGCTGGCCTTGGGCGGTTGTGAAGTTCTCAACAGGAAGTGCGAAGAATGCTCGATACGCCATGGAATGGCCATCGATGAGGAGCAATCTCTTCGTAGCCATGGCGCTCATCATAGATATAAACTCTGCAACTATGACTGAACCTGATTACTTAGCAATCATCAAAGAACGCGGACAGGGCGCTCTCGATATCAAGATGGGTATCGAAATGCTCGAAGTCTCACCACAACGTTTGGTGGCGCGCATGCCTGTTGAGGGAAATACTCAACCTATCGGCATCCTCCACGGCGGAGCCAACGTCGTTCTTGCTGAGTCACTCGGCTCAATCGGTACTCAATTACATGCTGGCCCTGACCGCAAAGTTGTGGGCGTTGATATCAATGCAACTCACCATAAATCAACATCAAGTGGGTATGTGACAGCTGTTGCCACTCCTGTCTCACTGGGTCGCACGCTCTGCGTCTATGAGATTGTGATAACAAACGAGGCAGGTCAGCGAACTTGTACAGCTCGCATAACCTGCCTCATTTTAAATAAGGATTAATTACTTAATTAATGCGCACCTGTTCCGAGGTATGCCTCACGGACAGCTGGATCATTGAGTAGGTCAGAAGCTGCTGCTTCCTTGGTAACATTTCCAGTTTCGAGAATATAAGCACGATGAGCGCGTTGTAACGCCTGCTGTGCATTCTGTTCAACCAAGAGAATTGTTACGCCCTGCTTATTGATCTCAGTGATGATGCGGAAGATATTTGCAATCATCTGAGGTGCAAGACCCATAGATGGCTCATCAAGGAGCAAGACCTTTGGACGTGCCATAAGAGCACGACCCATTGCAAGCATCTGCTGTTCTCCACCTGAGAGAGTTCCACCCGCTTGAGAAGTTCGTTCTTTCAAACGTGGGAACAAGGTATAGACGCGATCGAGATCTTCATCCATCTCAGCTTTACGATCCTTGCGATTGAACTTACCCATCTCAAGGTTCTCAAGAACTGTCATGCCAGGGAAGATTCCACGGCCTTCAGGAACTTGTGAGATACCTAGATCTACGCGCTCATGCGCAGGAACCTTATTAATACTTGTTCCATCGAAGCTGATATCTCCACTGGAGACGTTACGAAGACCAGAGATGGTCTTGAGAATTGTTGTCTTACCCGCACCATTAGCACCGATAAGTGTGACAATCTCACCTTGATTAACAACGACTGAAACGCCTTTGATGGCTTCAATCTTGCCGTAGTGAACGCGAAGATCTTTAATTTCAAGACGCATCTGCTGGCACTCCTAGGTAAGCCTCAATCACTCGAGGGTCATTTTGAACAACTGAAGGAAGATCATCTGCAATCTTCTGACCGAAGTCGAGAACTGCAACACGATCTGAGATTCCCATGATCAGCGACATATCGTGCTCAATCAAAAGGACTGTATATCCTCTATCGCGAATCTTCTTAATAAGATTTGCTAGCTCCACCTTTTCAGCCGGGTTAAATCCTGCTGCTGGCTCATCGAGAAGAAGAAGCTCTGGCTCTGTTCCCAATGCGCGAGCGATTTCAAGACGACGTTGATCTCCATATGGAAGATTCTTTGCAAGCTGATCTGCGCGGTGGTCGATGCCCATCAAAGCAAGGAGCTCATGTGCACGCTCTTTACTCTCCTTCTCCTCACGACGATTGAGAGGAGTTCCGATGAGCGCGCGAACAAGACCTGTCTTCTTATGAACATCTGTTGCTGTAATAACATTTTCAAGAGCTGTCATATCTCCAAAGAGACGGACATTCTGGAAAGTGCGAGCAAGACCTGCCTTAGTTACCTGATGGCGCTTGAGTCCACCAAGGTTCTGGCCTTTAAAAGAAATCTCTCCAGAAGTCACAGGATAAACACCGGTAACAACGTTAAATACTGTGGTCTTTCCAGCACCGTTAGGTCCAATGAGAGCACAGATTTCGCCTCTATTAACGTGGAAGTTCACTTCATTGAGAGCTGTAACGCCACCAAATTTAATGGTGACATTCTTAAGTTCGAGAAGTTTCTCTGACATTTAAATTGCCCTCTTCTCTGTAATCTTTTCGCGTTTCTTACGGGGCAAGAGACCATTTGGACGAAGGTTCATCATCAAGATGAGAACAATTCCGAATACCAACTGGCGCGCATTAGAAATGAATCGAATACGTTCTGGAAGGTAGGCAAGGATTGAAGCGCCAAGAACTACTCCCCAGATATTTCCAATTCCGCCGAATACAACACAGGCAAGAATCAAGATAGAGACATCAAACTTGAACATATCTGGTGAAATCACCATGACCTTTGATGCATACAGAACTCCTGCTGCTCCACCGACTGCTGCACCGATCACAAATGACCAGAGCTTATAGACCAGAGTGTTCACTCCCATAAGGGCTGCAACATCTTCATCCTGACGGATTGCCTCCCACGCGCGACCTGGGCGGCGCACTGTAAAGCGCCGAACCATCCAGATAACAAGAAGAATCATTGCAAAGACCAACCAGAAGAATGTCTGTGGGTGCATTAAATCAAAGTGCAGACCAAAGACACTTGGTGGGTTTGGAATTCCAGGAATTCCGTTAGGACCACCAGTGACATGGAGGTTAATTGCAACGATGCGAACAATCTCACCGAAGCCAAGAGTAATAATTGCAAGGTAGTCACCACGAAGGCGAAGTGCTGGAAGACCCAGGATTACTCCTGCGATCATGGCGAAGCCAATACCAAATGGCATAACTTCCCATGTATTCCACCCGTATAGAGTGGAGAGAATTCCTTGTGAGTAAGCACCGATTGCAAAGAATGCAACGTAACCAAGATCGAGAAGTCCTGACTTACCCACCACGATATTTAGACCCAGGGCCATCATGACGAACATAGCAACTGGATAGACCAATACGTTCTGGAAAGAGGTAATCGGAGTATTAAGGAAGCTTGTTGGTCCCCATGATGCGGCAAATGGAGTCAGGCCAATGATAACTATGACAGCGATAACAAAGATCGTACGAACTGGTCGTGGCCATCCTGCCCAGAGTTCTGCACCCTTATCGCGAAGATTGAATTGAGTTAAGTTAGCCATCATGTCCTCGTCTGCTGAACGGCTTCACCGAAGAGACCGTTAGGCTTGAATAGAAGTACGACTACAAGAACAGTAAAGACGGTTACTGCCTTCCACTGAGATCCGAGCATCGCAGAAGCAAACTGCTCAAGCATTCCCAGTGCAATACCACCGTAGAAAGCACCACGTAGGTTACCGATTCCACCAAGAACCGCTGCGGTAAAGGCTGCGATACCCATATTGAATCCCACGTTAAAGACAGTATTTTCATAGACAGTCGTATAGATGAACGCTGCAGCGCCAGTTGTAAGGCCGCCGATGCAGAAAGTCAAAGTAATAACGCGGTTGATATTGATACCCATCAACTTTGAATTCTCTTCAGACATAGAGACTGCACGGATTGATTTTCCAAGACGGGACTTGGTCACGAAGCGATCGAGTGCGAAGAAGATGATGATAGGAATAACGATGGCAAGCATCGTGTCGATTCGGAAGTTAGCACCATGGAATTCACCAAAGCTCCACTTATCAAGAAGCCGTGGAGTTGTCATAGGGCGAGAAATCGTAAGGATGCGCATTCCTTCGAGGAGTGCGATCGAGACTCCAATTGCCGAGATCAGCGAGGCGAGGCGGTTAGCACCCCGTGCGCGCAATCTGCGGTAGGCAACGAGCTCAACCAGGATTGCAAGGAGTGCACAGGCAATCATGGCTCCGATAAATACTACGAAGAGGGTCCACGCCAATTTGAATCCGTGCAGCGACTCAGCATTTGTTGCATAGCCGAGAACGTGAATTTCCAAGTAGAGAGTGGCAAAAGTTCCAATCATAAATACTTCGGAGTTTGCAAAGTTAATGAGTCTGAGGACTCCGTAGACCATGGTGTATCCAAGGGATACAAGCGCATAGATGAGACCGAGAGCTAGCCCTTGTAATACAAGTGACCAGAACTGGCTCGTAATGACTGTGAAATTCATATCAACCGATCTTTTGAGTGAAGCGTGTTATGAAGTGTGGCCACTCCCCGACATTGCCGGGAAGTGGCCACATACTACATTTTTACTGCGTTACTTCTAAGAACAGATGCTTATTAAGCAACTGCGTCGTAGATGATTACGCCGTTCTTTACAAGGTAACCACCGACTGGAGCTCCACCAATGATGTCGCCGTAACGGTCGAACTTGATGGTCTCTCCGCCTGCACCTGTCCATGAACCGTTTGTTACACAAAGCTGGATCGCTGAACGAGTCAACGCACCCTTTGTGATGCAGTCAAGGAAGATGTTAGTTGCGTTGTATGCAGTTGTTGAGTAAAGACCAGGAACCTTGATTCCTGTGATCTTTGTGAAGTCAGCAAGCTGCGCCTTTGTAAGGATTGAGTCGAATGGGACGTCAGCAGCTGTTAGACGAACGCCTTCTGCTGCCTTACCTGCAAGACCTGGGAAATCAGATGTGTTTGTTCCATCACCTGAAGCCAAGATGCCTGTGTATCCGCCATCGCGAAGTGCCTTGAAGAGCTTCGCTGCATCTGTGGTGTAACCACCGTAGATAACAACGTTAGCGCCTGAAGCCTTAACCTTTGATGCAACAGATGTGTAGTCAGCTGTGCCCTTAGGGACAGAGTCTGTACCAACAACAGTGCCGAGCTTCTTAGCTGTAGGAAGTGTTCCTGAAGCAAGAGGTCCGCCGTATGTTGTCATGTCATCGATTACGTAGAACTTAGGTGATGTAACACCCTTAGCTGCGTAACGTGCAAGTGCTGGTGCCTGGAATCCATCGTGTGCAACGACGCGGTGGAATACTGGGAAACCACGGTCTGGAGCCTTTGGATTTGTAAGTGAAACAGCAGATGCTGATGGAGCGATCATTGTGAGTCCAGCTGCCTTGAATGCAGGGAATGAAGCGCGTGCTTCACCTGAACATGATGTTCCGATAACACCGATAACTGCCTTGTTAGCAGCAACACCAGGAGCTACGTTTGCAGCAACTGTGCCATCGCACTGTGAGTCAGCCTTAACAAGGTTGACCTTTACCTTTGGGTTCTTTGCATTGTAAAGAGAGATTGCATAGATCGCGCCTGGAATCTGATCCTGACCGAGCTGTGCATCTGGACCTGTTAGTGGGCCTTCGAATGCAAGTGAAACTGATGTCTTAGCAGCAGCTGATGCTGGTGAAGTTGCAACAACGCCAAGAGCGAGAGTTGCAGCTGCAGCAATAGCAAGACCGCTTACGATCTTCTTATTCATGTAGTGCCTTCCTGTTTTGTCTTTCATGTGTCCCGGGACAGGGAGGTGAGAAGAGTAATGCTCAACCCCTAGTTGAGACAAGACGGAATTGACCCAATTTCCCCATGGAAGGTTACTTTTTGGTCACGAATTGGTGAGAAGAGGTGGAGGGTTCCTGGATTACTTATCCAGGGCGGCCTCAGGAGAAATCACGGCGTTGGCGACCTCTTTCATGGTCAGGCGACGGTCCATAGCAGCCCTTTGAATCCATGAAAACGCTTCGGGTTCTGAGAGATTCAGGGCCTTCATCAAAATGCCTTTAGCTCGATCAATCATCTTGCGAGTTTCAAGACGTTCGTGCAAATCTGCAACTTCATCTGCCAGTGATTTCATCTGAGTATGGCGGCTTATGGCAATTTCAATTGCCGGTACTAAATCTCCGATAGTAAAAGGCTTCACAACATATGCCATCACACCTGCATCGCGCGCGCGATCGATGAGTTCTTTCTGACTAAACGCAGTCAACATTAGAACTGGCGCAATCGAGATTATTTTCTCAGCCGCAGAGATTCCATCAAGTACTGGCATCTTCACATCAAGGATTGCTAAATCCGGTTTATATTCGGTGGCCAGTGCGATTGCTTCCTCGCCATTGGTGGCCTGTGCGACAACTTCATATCCAGCTTCTTGCAACATCTCAACAAGATCCATGCGAATGAGCGCTTCATCCTCGGCAACAAGGATTCGCACGGGTGCGCTCTGCGTGGATTCTTTACTCATGTGCCTCGAGTCGGATTCGAACCGACACTATGCAGTGTTTGAGACTGCCCTCTCTACCGTTGGAGTACCGAGGCGTACTCCCCTATCGTATTAGAAGAGGGCAGTTAGGCGAAACGAGAGAGGCTGTGGATTAACGGTATGCAGCAACGACGCCGTTAACGGCATCGCCAACCTTGTGTACGCGCATCGCATTGGTCGAACCTGGAATTCCAGGAGGTGAGCCAGCAACGATCATCACGAGTTCACCGATCTCTGCGCGCTTGCCTTCAATCAACATCTTGTCAGCCTGCAACACCATCTCATCGGTGTGCTTGACCATCGGTGTAATCAGCGGGGTGACTCCCCATGAGAGTGCTAAACGGTTATAGGTGCCCTCTTCAGGAGTAATTGCAAGAATTGGAATAGGTGAACGCAAGCGAGAAATACGACGAGCTGAATCACCAGATTGTGTAAAGGTAACAAGGAACTTCGCTCCAACAATAAGGCCTACTTCAGCAGCTGCCTTAGTAATTGCTCCACCTTTAGTACGTGGATTAGTCATCAGTGGGCGAATTCGATCAAGACCCAGTTCTTCTGTGCGCTCGATAATGCGTGCCATTGTTTCAACTGCTTGAATGGCAAATTCTCCCACTGATGTCTCACCTGAGAGCATGAGTGCATCTGCGCCATCAAGAACAGCATTGGCGCAATCTGTTGCTTCAGCACGTGTAGGCGAAGAATTAGTAATCATGGAATCTAGCATCTGGGTCGCAACAATGACTGGCTTTGCTGCATCGCGCGAGAGTTCAATACAGCGCTTTTGCACCATAGGAACATCTTCAATAGGTAGCTCCACGCCGAGATCACCACGAGCGACCATGATGCCATCGAAGGCAGCGACAATCTCAACAAGATTCTCAACAGCTTGTGGCTTTTCAATCTTTGCAATGACTGGGACACGAATTCCCACTTCATCCATGATGGCGTGAACATCTTTGACATCTGCTGCATTTCGCACGAATGAGAGTGCGATGAAATCGGCGCCTGCACGAAGTCCCCAGCGCAGATCATCTTCATCCTTCTTAGACATCGCTGGAACTGAGACAGCAACTCCTGGAAGGTTAATTCCCTTGTTGTTGCTTACTGCTCCTGGCTGGATGCACCTGGTGATGACGTCGTTGCCCTTTACTTCAATCACTTCAACGGTAACTTTTCCGTCATCAATCAAAATACGATCGCCGGCTTTGCAATCACCCGGAAGACCTTTATATGTCGTGCCAACGCGCTCTTTAGTGCCAGAGATTTCATCAGTTGTAATGGTGAAAATATCTCCACGCACGAGATCATGAGGACCGTTTTCAAAGCGACCGAGGCGAATCTTTGGACCTTGAAGATCAACAAGAATTGCAACAGCTTTGCCGACCTCTTTCGCAGCAGCGCGCACAGCATCTAGGCGAGCTTGGTGTTCTTCATATCCCCCGTGTGAGAGATTGAGGCGCGCCATATTCATTCCAGCTGCAATGAGCTCCTTGACCTTCTCTGGAGATTCAACAGCTGGACCCATAGTGCAAACAATTTTGGCGCGACGCATAGAACTACCTTATCTCTGGTTGATGTGTACTTACGAGTTTTGAACCGATGTATCTCACACCATGAGCGAACGAGTAGTTGGCTCGATCGGTGAATGTAGTTGTGTCTCCCCTGATAAATATCTATCCACAGCAGCTGCCGCAGAACGACCTTCGGCAATTGCCCAGACAATCAGTGATTGACCACGGCCAGCATCTCCTGCAACAAAGATGCCCTCTTCACTGCTCTGGAAGTTCTCATCACGTTTGATATTGCCACGATCATCGAGTGCAACTTCAAGTTGGTCGATGAGCGCAGACTTTTCAGGGCCAGTAAAGCCCATCGCAAGGAAGACGAAATCAGCTGGGAGTTCCTTCTCAGTTCCTGGAACTGGTTCAAACTTTCCATTTTCAAACTTTGTCTCAACAATCTTGAGAGCTTTGAGATTTCCCTTTCCATCGCCCACAAATTCTTGCGTGCTGACAGAGAACATACGGTTATCGAGCTCTTCATGCGCACTCGAGACGCGATAAATCATTGGATAGGTTGGCCATGGCTGTGACGTTGGACGTTCATCGGTTGGACGAGGCATGATCTCAAGTTGAGTAACACTTGCAGCACCTTGGCGCACGGAAGTTCCAAGACAATCTGCACCTGTATCTCCACCACCAAGGATGATGACGTGCTTTCCTGAAACGTTAATTCCTGCGACCTCTACCTCACCAAGAGCTTGCTTATTGCCCCACGGTAAGAACTCCATCGCTTGATAGACACCGATGTTCTCGCGCCCAGGAATTGGTAGATCGCGCCACTGTGTTGCACCCATTGCTAGAACTACCGCATCGTACTTAGAGCGAAGATCAGAGCCTGTGAGTTCAACGCCAACATTGACGCCTGGACGAAAACGCGTTCCTTCTTGCTCCATCTGAGCAAGGCGGCGATCAACGATGTGCTTCTCCATCTTAAATTCAGGAATTCCGTAGCGAAGAAGTCCACCAATTTTCTCAGCGCGCTCATAGACAGCAACGGTATGTCCAGCACGTGTTAATTGCTGCGCAGCAGCAAGTCCTGCAGGTCCTGACCCAATCACTGCAACTGTCTTACCCGATAAACGATCTGGAGCAAGTGGCTTCACATTATTTGCATCAAATGCCTCTTCAATAGTGCGAAGTTCAATCTGCTTAATGGTGACTGCATCGCGATTGATTCCCACAACACATGCCGTCTCGCATGGAGCTGGGCAGAGGCGACCTGTGAACTCAGGGAAGTTATTGGTCGCATGAAGGCGATCGATTGCCTCCTCTTTATCTCCACGGAAAATCAGGTCATTCCACTCTGGAATCAAGTTTCCAAGTGGGCAACCGTTATGACAGAAAGGAATTCCGCAATCCATACAACGACCTGCTTGCTTCTGCAGGTGTTCAAAAGATTGCGGCTCATAGACTTCGCGCCAATCTTGAATACGCACATCAACAGGACGTCGCTGAGGAGTCTCGCGAGGAGTTGTCATAAATCCTTTTGGATCAGCCATTTGCTGCTACCTCCATTATGTATTCATCGACGGGCAAACCTTCTCTGGTTGCTCGCTCAATCGCACCTAAGACCTTGGCGTAATCACGCGGCATAATAAGTGAGATTCGAGAGATCTCGTTATCCCAATCTGCCAAAAGTGCTGCAGCAATCTCTGACCCTGTCTCAACATGGAAGGAAGAGATAACCGCTTTGAGATTATCGCGTTGATCTGCAGGAACGGCGAGAACATCTACCATCTCGGTATTCACCACCGCAGTATTGAGATCGAGAACAAAGGCGCGACCACCTGACATACCCGCTGCAATATTGCGGCCTGTCGGTCCAAGGATGACAACGGTTCCACCTGTCATATATTCGAGTGCGTGATCACCAACACCTTCAACAACAGCGATAGCACCTGAGTTACGAACACAGAAACGCTCACCGGCAAGGCCTCGAATAAAGATATCTCCCGATGTTGCGCCATAACCAATAACGTTTCCAGCGATGACATTGAGCTCTGATTTGAATGTTGCTTTCTCATCAGGGCGAACAACAACGCGCCCACCAGAGATTCCCTTGCCCACGTAATCGTTTGCATCACCGTAGAGTCGAAGAGCTACACCTTGAGGAATGAATGCACCGAGTGACTGACCGGCGGAGCCATGAAGGGTGACATCGATAGTTCCGACTGGCAGACCTGCAGATCCATAGCGACGAGTGACTTCTGCGCCCAACATTGTTCCGACTGTGCGATTGACGTTGCGAATAGGAAGATCGATGCGAACAGGTTCTTGCTTTTCAAGCGCTGCCTTAGATAGTTCAATCAGTGTGTTATCAAGGGCTGCAGCAAGACCGTGGTCCTGCTGTGTGGTGTTGTGCAAAGGTGAATCAACATCAGGACGAACAAGAAGTGGTGAAAGATCTAGTCCGCTCGCCTTCCAGTGATTGACTGCATCACGAGTATCGAGATACTCCACATGGCCAATTGCTTCTAGGAGTGTGCGGAATCCAAGAGATGCCAAGATCTCACGAACTTCTTCCGCAATATATTCAAAGAATGTCTCAACAAATTCAGGCTTTCCGGTGAATTTCTTACGTAGCTCTGGGTTCTGGGTTGCAACGCCCACAGGACATGTATCTAAATGACAGACACGCATCATGATGCAGCCAGAGACAACCAGTGGCGCAGTTGCAAATCCATACTCTTCAGCACCAAGAAGAGCTGCGATCACTACATCGCGACCAGTCTTGAGCTGACCATCTGCCTGAACAACGATGCGATCACGCAAGTTATTTAAGAGAAGTGTCTGCTGAGTCTCTGCAAGGCCAAGCTCCCATGGGGCGCCAGCATGCTTGAGTGATGTCAACGGTGATGCACCTGTTCCACCATCATGGCCAGAGATGAGAACAACGTCAGCATGTGCCTTAGAGACACCAGCTGCAACAGTTCCAACACCAACTTCTGCAACAAGTTTGACGTGGACACGTGCATCCCTATTTGCATTCTTCAAATCGTGAATCAGCTGTGCAAGATCTTCAATCGAGTAAATATCGTGGTGAGGTGGTGGTGAGATTAGACCTACGCCAGGTGTTGAGTAGCGCGCTTTAGCGATCCATGGATAGACCTTGAAGCCAGGAAGCTGTCCGCCTTCACCAGGCTTAGCACCTTGAGCTACCTTGATCTGAATATCTGTTGCATTGATCAGGTAATTACTTGTTACTCCAAAACGACCAGATGCAACCTGCTTAATGGCGCTCTTCTTTGAATCTCCATTGGGAAGCGGGGTAAAACGAGACTCATCTTCTCCGCCTTCGCCTGTGTTGGACTTTGCACCAAGACGGTTCATCGCGATCGCAAGTGTCTCGTGTACTTCTTGTGAGACAGAGCCATATGACATCGCACCTGTTGAGAAGCGCTTCACAATCTCTGAAATTGGCTCCACTTCATCGACAGAAATCGGAGCACGTTCGCCTTCCTTAAATTGGAAGAGTCCGCGCAGAGTCATCAGATTCTTGCTCTGGTCATTAACCAAGTCGGTATAGCGCTTGAAGATGTCATAACGCTTATTACGCGTTGAGTGCTGCAAGGTAAAGACAGTCTCTGGGTTGAAAAGGTGTGGTTCTCCATCACGACGCCACTGGTATTCGCCACCGACTGCAAGGCGCTTAGCACCTGGAATTTCTCCACCCACAGGATATGCAAAGTGATGGCGCTTAATTGTCTCCTCTGCAATCACATCAAGGTTAACTCCACCAAGGCGTGATGTTGTTCCAACAAAGAATTCGTCGACAACATCTTGAGCAATACCGATTGCTTCAAAGACTTGAGCGCCCGTATAAGAAGCAATGGTTGAGATGCCCATCTTTGACATGACCTTAAGAACACCCTTGCCGAGCGCCTTGATGACGTTACGAACAGCCTTCTCTGGCGCAAGTCCTGTAATAACTCCTTGGTTCACAAGATCTTCTGCAGTTTCCATCACAAGGTATGGATTTACTGCGGCTGCTCCATAACCAATAAGGAGAGCGACATGGTGCACCTCGCGGACATCGCCTGCTTCAACGACAAGACCAACCTTCGTACGAGTCTTCTCGCGAATGAGGTGGTGGTGAACAGCTGCTGTAAGTAGCAGTGATGGGATGGGGCAATCTTCTGCATCGCCATCGCGGTCAGAGAGAACAATGATATGAGCACCTTTTGCAATGGCATCAGAGACCTCACGTTTAATCTCTTCAAGGCGTGCACGTAACGTGTTTCCATCACCGGTTACTGGAAATAGTCCGCGAACAACATATGCCTCAAGTTCTGGATAATCATCATCGGCATTGACGTGAATAATCTTTGCAAGCTCATCATTATCAATCACAGGAAATGCAAGTGAAATCTGTTTACAGGATTCAGGACCTGGATCGAGCAAGTTGTGCTCCGGTCCGAGGGATCCACCGAGGCTTGTGACAAGCTCTTCACGAATTGCATCTAGTGGTGGGTTTGTTACCTGAGCAAAGAGTTGTGAGAAGTAATCAAAGAGCAAGCGTGGTTTACCAGAGAGAGCTGCAATTGGAGTGTCAGTTCCCATAGAACCGAGCGCTTCTCCCCCGCCCTTTGCCATTGGGGTCACAATGATTTTGATTTCTTCCTCTGTGTATCCAAAAGCTTTCTGGCGACGCATGACAGATTTGTGTGGGTAGACGATGTGTTCACGTGATGGAAGATCTGAAAGCTTGATCATTCCATCCTTGACCCATGTGCCATAAGGAGCAGCATCTGCAAGTGAATCTTTAATTTCATCGTCTTCAATAATGCGTCCTGCTTCAATATCAACAAGGAACATCTTTCCTGGTTGCAGACGACCCTTTCGGACAATCTTCTCTGCAGGAATATCAAGTACACCTACTTCTGATGCAAGTACAACAATTCCGTCATCTGTCACCCAAAAACGTGAAGGACGAAGTCCATTGCGATCGAGGACCGCACCAACCTGATGTCCATCAGTAAATGTCACACATGCAGGACCATCCCAAGGCTCCATTAAGGATGCATGGAATGCATAGAAGTCGCGTCGCTTCTGTGACATCGTTGCATGGTTCTCCCACGCTTCAGGAATCATCATCAATACTGCGTGAGGCAATGAGCGACCACCAAGATAGAGAAGTTCGAGGACTTCATCAAAGGATGCCGAGTCAGAGCCAGACATTTCAACGATTGGGAAGAGGCGCTTTAAGTCTCCACCGATGACATCACTTGCAAGAAGTGACTCACGGGCGCTCATCCAGTTACGGTTTCCCTTTACTGTATTGATTTCACCGTTATGCGCAATGAAGCGATAAGGATGAGCAAGTGGCCATGATGGGAAAGTATTTGTTGAAAAACGTGAGTGTACGAGTGCAAGTGGTGAGACCACGCGCTCATCACTCAAATCTGGGAAGAATTCCTCTAACTGACCTGTTGTAAGCATTCCCTTATAGACAATTGTCTGTGATGAAAGAGAGGGGAAGTAGAGATCGAGTGAATGCTCCGCGCGCTTACGAAGCGCAAAGGCAAGACGATCAAGTGCAATTCCAGATTCCTTCTTTACTCCTGCTACGAAGAGCTGCTTGAACTGTGGCATGACAGAGAGTGCAGTCTTACCAAGTGAATCTGAATTAATAGGAAGCTCGCGCCACCCAAGAACTGTGAGACCTTCCTCGGTAGCTATCTGAGCAATTTCTGCTGCAACGCTGACGCCTTGAGCGATAAATGCGATTCCAGTTGCATAGGAACCCTCTGCAGGTAAATCAAAGGTTGTTTCTGCGCGATAGAAAGCATCAGGAACACGAATAAGAATTCCTGCACCATCTCCTGAATCAGGTTCAGCTCCTGATGCTCCGCGGTGTTCGAGATTGCGAAGCGCTGTAAGTGCCTTGTCTACGATTTCATGTGTTGCAACTTTATTTAGGGTAGCCACCATCGCGACGCCGCATGCATCATGTTCGTTTGCAGGATCGTAGAGTCCCTGCGCTGCGGGGTAGTTCGATGAGAGTGCCATAACCCGTTGTCCATTTTCTTAATTCTTATCTTGCAATTAAGGGGACAACCTTGGCCCGGTGAAGCTAGTAATAAAGAGTGAATCAGTGTGGAAAGGGTAGCAAGGGGGTGCTTTAGATGCCACTCACATGCAAGATCTGACCAATTCCTGCGGTAATTGCCATACCGAGGCAGCCGCCTGCGATGACGCGCAAGGTTGGGATCAAGAGCTTTGAGCCAGCAGTCTTTGCGCTGATGACTCCGGTGAAGACCAAGCCCACCACGGTGAAGGCGATGATGCTCCAAGCAGCCTTTCCAGCAGTCGGAGCAAATGCTCCAACAAAAGGAATAAGTCCACCTAATGTGAATGCACATGCGGATGCAATTGCAGCTTGAACCGGACGCGCCTTTGTATGTGGGTACTGACCGAGTTCATCACGCAGATGAGCTTCAAGTGGATCCTTAGCATGCATTGTTGTTGCCACTTCTGTTGCCAATTCACGAGATAAACCTCGATGAACATAAATCTCAATCAATTCCTCAAGTTCACCGTCTGGATCGATTGCAAGGTGTTCCATCTCAAGAAGTCGATCAGATTCTTCAATGTCATTCTGTGAACGCACGGAGACATATTCACCAACAGCCATCGACATCGCACCTGCTGCGATTCCTGCAGCACCTGCTGTGACAAGGAAACCTTGTTCACCTGTTTTAGCAGCGGCGACACCAATCATCAAACTTGCTGTTGAGACAAGGCCATCGTTTGCACCAAGGACTGCAGCGCGCAACCATCCAGCACGATGGGTGCGGTGATGCAGATTGCGTTGGTAGACATCTTCAAGAGCCATATTTATAGCCTACCTCTTACTACGAGAAAATCGCGTGAAGGCGAGCACGCCCGCAAGAGTAAGCAGCAGGGAAACGTATTGATTGAGACGCAGAGCACCTAACGAATGTGCCTGATCTATGCGCAGACCTTCGATGAAGAAGCGTCCTGCGCTATAGCCTGCAACATAGAGAGAGAAGATTGCTCCCCCGGAAAATCTAGGAGTCAGATAGATCAGGATCACGGCAATGGCAATGCACCATATCGATTCATAGAGGAATGTGGGATGAAAGGTTTCAAACTCTTTATACCCCATTGGTCTTAGGCCAACCGGAATAGAGAGCGCCCACGGAGCATCTAACGGTTTTCCAAAGAGTTCACCGTTAAACCAATTTCCCCATCGTCCAATTACTTGCGCAAGAGCAACACCTGGAGCCAGCGCACCAGCAAAGACTGAAAATGGTGGGAGTTCTCTATCTCGCCCAATTCTTTTATAGGAAAGATATGCACCGATCGTGCCTAAAGAGATAGCACCCCAAATCCCCAATCCACCATTCCAAATCTTCAATGCATCTAATACATGTGCATCGCGACCAAAATAGAGTTCAGGTGAAGTAAGTACGTGATAGACCCGTCCACCAATAACACCTGAAGGAATTGCGACTATTGCAACATCTGCAACGACACCTTCGAGCCCCTCATGTGAACGAGTGAAACGGCGGTTACCCAGCCATATTGCGAGAGCCACTCCGGCAATGATGCAGAGTGCATAGAAATGGATAGTCAGCGGCCCAATTTCAACTGCCGACGTTGTCGGAGTTGGAATTGAAAGGCGCATTGTTATCCGCGCTCTACAGCAGCTTTAAATTTATCCGCGCTGAAGTACTCACTCTTTCGGTCAATCTCTTTACCGTTGATGAAGACAGTTGGTGTTGAGTTGACGTTAGCTTTCGCACCAGCTTGGGCAACGTTGTTAACCCAACCTTGGTAGGCCATGTCGTTGACGCATGAAGTGAATTTCTTAGAGGTGATTCCTGCCGCTTGACCCAAAATGCCTAGAACATCGTTAGACCACACACCAGTATTTTCCGCTGGCTGATTTGCATAGAGCGCACGGTGATATCCGAGGAACTTATTCTCATCAGCTGAACATGCCGCAGCATTTGCAGCATTTACTGACTCAGGTCCAAGGAATGAGAGCGTGTGATAGACAACTGTTGCCTTCTTGGCAGTAATCAAAGATTCGATGTAATCGCCCTGCATCTTTTCAAATTGCGCACAGATTGGGCATTGGAAATCTTCATATATGTCGATGAGTGGAACACCCTTAAGACCTTCATTAAAGACAATTCCATAGCCACGGTCGGCAGAGACACTTGCTGGAATTGCAGCAGAGGTATTGGTGCGCTTTGAAAGAAGGGTGGGAACTAACATGAGAAGAATGACGCCAACAACTACCGCAATAACAAGGTTGCGCGTGAAGTTATCTTTTCCTGGTTTCTGATTAGCCATTGATCTGTTCTCCATCTTTTCTCTGTCGGTCTAGTCCAAATTTACTTTGCGGATAGCGGAAAAGGTAAATCGCCAAGAGCGCTAACCCTCCATCACGCAGGAGCTCAGGAAGATAGTTGGCCGTTCCTGGCTCAACCTGCCCACCGCCACCAAAACATCCGCAATCGATGGAAAGGCCTCGCGCCCAAGCCTGTGCGATTCCAATCATAAAAGCGCCCATGAGTACTCCGCCAACAAGGGCTGAGATTCGAATTGCAGCGCCAATAACTAAAAGAACTCCCACTGCAATTTCAACAAAGGGAAGCACAATGCCGAGAATATTTGCTAGCGAGACGGGAAGAAGTTCATATGCTCGAACAGCCATCTGAGATTTATCAAGATGTTGATACTTGAGCAACCCTGCAGCAAGTAATACCCCACCCAAAATGAAGCGAGAGAGTAATCCAACCCACGGTAGATATTTTTTCATCGTCCTTCACGTACTCCTAGCGCTAATTCAGATGCAAGTTTCTTCACAGATGCAAGTCCCGTTGCCTCATCAGGTGCATCAAGTAGAGCGTTGATAAATGCAGAACCCACAATGACGCCATCGGCATAACCTGCTACGCCTTTGGCTTGCTCTCGGGTAGATACACCAAGACCAACAGCTACTGGAAGATTGGTTGTTGTGCGAATGCGAGCAACGAGATCAGGGGCCCCAGATGAGACTGATGTGCGAGTACCTGTCACGCCCATCAAGCTCGCTGCATAGACAAATCCGCTGCAGCGTGATGTGACTTTCGGAAGTCTTGAATCAGTTGTGCTGGGAGCGACAACATAGATGGGGTTAATCCCAATCTTCTCAACTGCCTCTTTCCACGATGCAGATTCTTCTATGGTCAGATCGGGAGTAATGACTCCTGAACCACCATTATCTGCAATCGATTGTGCAAACTTTTCAACTCCATATTTTTCAATCGGATTCCAATACGTCATCACAACGGCTGCTACACCAGCATCGGTAGCTACTTTAAGCGCTTCAAAAACTTCCTTCGCCCCAGTTCCCTGTGCCAATGATTTATCTGCAGCTGCCTGGATAGTGGGTCCATCCATCACAGGATCGCTGTAAGGAAAACCAATCTCAATAGCATCCACACCACCATCGACTAATGCCTGGATTACCTTCTTGCACCCTTCAATACTGGGAAAACCTGCTGGGATATAGGCAATCAGCGCCGCACGATTTTCAGCACGAGTCTTTACAAAGAGGTCATCAAGAGCAGTTGTCATTTAGAGCGGAATTCCAAAGTACTGCGCCGCTGTCTGCACATCCTTATCTCCACGACCTGAAAGGTTGATGAGGATAATTGCATCTTTACCAAGTTCATTTCCCACTTGAAGAGCACCCGCTAGCGCATGTGCTGTCTCGATTGCAGGAATGATTCCTTCGGTCTTGCATAGAAGAGCAAAGGCATGCATAGCTTCAGCATCAGTTACTCCGCGATATTCAGCGCGGCCGATGTCATGTAGATAGGCGTGCTCAGGACCAACGCCTGGATAATCTAAACCTGCAGAGATTGAATGAGACTCAATAGTCTGCCCATTGGCATCTTGAAGAACATAGGTACGATTTCCATGAAGAACTCCTGGTGACCCACCTGAAATAGAGGCTGCATGTCGACCAGTTTCTACGCCATCTCCCGCCGCTTCTAACCCAATGAGTCGTACATCTTTATCTGAGATAAATCGGTGGAAAATACCGATTGCATTCGATCCGCCGCCAACACATGCAAGCACTGCATCAGGAAGTCGACCAGTCAGAGCCAAGACTTGTTCGCGTGATTCTTCTCCGATGATCTTATGGAAATCGCGGACCATAGATGGGAAAGGATGAGGTCCTGCAACAGTACCCAGCAGGTAATGTGTTGTTTCAACATTAGTAACCCAGTCACGCATCGCTTCGTTAATGGCATCTTTAAGTGTGCGAGAGCCTGACTTCACCGGAACAACTTCTGCACCTAATAACTTCATACGAGCCACATTCAGAGACTGGCGCTTTGTATCTTCTTCGCCCATATAGACAACGCACTCAAGACCCATCAGCGCCGCAGCAGTTGCAGATGCAACACCATGCTGACCTGCACCAGTCTCAGCGATGATGCGCTTCTTACCCATACGTTTTGTTAGTAGTGCTTGCCCTAAAACATTGTTTATCTTGTGGCTACCCGTGTGGTTGAGATCTTCGCGCTTTAAAATAATGCGCGCACCCCCAGCATGCTCGGCAAATCGCTTTGCCTCAGTGATGATGCTTGGTCGACCTGAATATGTGCGATGAAGCTCAGCTAGCTCTTCAATAAATGTGGGATCTGTCTGGGCTTTGATGCGTGCTGCATCAAGCTCTTCAAGTGCGCCAATCAACGCTTCAGGAACGAAGCGGCCTCCATAGGGACCAAAGTGGCCTGCGAGATCATCGACTGTAGTCATGGTGAAAGACTACCTGCGACCTAGGAGTTCCTGCATGGCAGAAATTGGGTTGCCAGATTTCACAAGAGTTTCCCCGACCAAGATTGCTGTGGCCCCTGCTTTCTGAGCGAATTCCACATCTCCGCGAGTGGCGATTCCAGACTCAGCGACGCGAATCACATCCGATGGGATGCGAGGAATGAGGTCTGCGAAAGCTGAGCTATCTACATCGAGAGTCTTCAGATTTCGAGAATTAACACCAATGATTCGAGGTTCAATATCCATCGCACTTTCAAGTTCTTGCGCTGTATGCACTTCAACGACAGATGCCATACCAAGTTCAGTTGCTAGCTCATAGAAATCTTGTAGTTGGCTCTTGGAAAGTGCTGCAACGATGAGCAGAACGATATCGGCGCCGTGTGCACGAGCTTCGAAAAATTGATATTCATCAACCATAAAATCTTTGCGCAGCACAGGGATCGTTACTCTCTTTCGCACTGCATCAAGATCTTCGAGTGAGCCACCGAAGCGGCGGCGCTCAGTCAGAACACTCACAGCTGCAGCTCCAGCCTCTTGATATTGCTCAGCCAAAGATGCTGGATCAGTGATGGAAGCAAGCGCTCCTTTACTCGGTGAGGAGCGCTTAACTTCTGCAATTACATTCATCTCATCGCGCATTAAGAATGTATGGGCATCTAGCGCAGGCGCTGTCTGCTCCATGCGCTGATGTATCTGCGCCAATGGAAGTCGGCGTGCAGCCAAATCTTCGCGCACTCCCTCAATAATCGAATCAAGAACGCTCATGATGGGTCCTCTGTGGGATCAATTCCCTTATCCATAGAGTTCCACGGAGTTAACTTGCGTGGCGCTCTCTCATAACGGGCCGATAGTCGAACTCGCCGGCTAATGGAAATGGCCAGTACTGCAACTATGACTAACGAGAATCCAATTTTAAACATCAGCTACGCTGCAATTCATTTGCCGCAGTAATTGCACCTAACACCGCAGCTGCCTTATTGAGAGTCTCATCATTTTCAGATACTGGGTCAGAATCTGCAACAACACCTGCTCCTGCTTGAACGTATGCAACTCCTTTATGTAGAAGTGCTGTGCGAATTGCGATGCAGGTATCAATATTTCCTGTGAAGTCAAAGTAACCAATGGCGCCGCCATATAGGCCGCGCCTTGTTGGTTCAAGAGTTTCGATAATCTCCATTGCGCGTGGCTTTGGCGCACCAGAGAGAGTTCCTGCAGGAAAGACTGAGAAGAGTGCATCAATTGGAGTTGAACTCTTTGAAAGCTTTCCGATAACGGTAGAGACAATATGCATCACATGGGAGTAACGCTCAATATGCATAAAGTCGATGACTTCAACACTGCCAGGAGCGCATACGCGACCTAAATCATTACGCCCAAGATCTACCAACATCAAATGCTCTGCGCGCTCTTTCGGATCGGCAAGAAGTTCCTCACCTAGTCGAATATCTTCTTCGACAGATGCTGAGCGTCGACGCGTTCCCGCAATTGGATGCACCATCACTTCAGTGCCTGTCACCTTCACAAGCGCTTCAGGACTTGATCCCACAACTTCAATGCCATCTTCAAATCTAAAGAGATACATATATGGGCTTGGATTATTTAGACGCAGCATGCGATAGACATCGAGAGCATCTGCAAAACATGGCATAGAGAATCGCTGTGAGAGCACAATCTGGAATGCCTCACCTGCACGAATCTCTTCCTTCGCTATTTCAACCTTCGAAATAAATTCTTCCTGCGTCATATTGCGATCAAATTGTGGCGACTTCTTGGGAGGAATCTGTGAGACATCTCCAGCAAGTGGAACGAGTAACTCGGCCTGCATGCGATCTAGGCGGGATACAGCATCTGCATATGACTCATCGATGCGCTCATCAGAGCCATCCCAGTTAATCGCATTCGCAATGAGGGTAATTGTTCCTTCGCTGTGATCCATCACCGCTAAATCACTCGTCAACATAAATGCAATTTCTGGCAGATCAATATCTTTTGTAGCAAGGTTTGAAATCTTCTCTAATCTGCGCACCGAGTCATAACCCATATAACCCACGAGTCCACCCGTCAGAGTGGGAAGGCCATCAATCTTGGGAGACTTCAAATGTGCCACAGTCTTACGAAGCGCCTCAAGCGGATTCATTCCCTGCGGAACACCTGCAGGAGGTTTACCAAGCCACACGGCAACGCCATCTTTCTCAGTCAATGTTGTCTGGCTATGCGCGCCTATAAATGAGTAACGTGACCAGACTCCCCCATGCTCTGCCGATTCCAGAAGGAATGTGCCCGGTAGATTCTTCGCTAACTTCTTATAGATATTAAGTGGAGTTTCGCCATCACCTAACAGTTTGCGATAGACAGGGATAACGTTGTTGCTCTTGGCATACTCGCGAAATTCTTCAATCTTCATCGCGTCATCTCAATATTCCTATGAAAACAGGAGCGATCGCCGGTGTGACAAGCAGCCCCTGTCTGTTCAACCTTGAATAAAAGCGCATCTCCATCACAATCGAGTGAGATTGAGTGCACTAACTGAGTGTTGCCAGATGTTGCACCCTTCTCCCAGAGCTCATTGCGAGAACGAGACCAATATGTTGCTCGACCTGTTGCAAGAGTTGCAGCCAATGATTGCGAGTTCACGTATGCAAGCATCAAGACTTCACCTGAATGGGCATCCTGCGCGATTGCTGGAATGAGAGTTGCAGGATCTTTGAGAAGCGCAGATATCTCTGGGCTTAGGTCCGGACTCATGTGCCTATTCTGCCTTAGACCGTATGCGCATTGCGCACCGAATAATTGTGGCCAGAGAGGTACTTCTTCACATCACCAATTCGGTGAACTCCAAAGTGAAATACGCTCGCAGCGAGCAGTGCATCGGCTCCAGCATCAAGAGCTGATGCGAAATCTTCTAGTGATCCTGCCCCACCACTTGCAATCAGTGGAACCTTAGAAATCGCGCGGATAGCTGTAATCATTCCAATGTCATATCCAGCACGAGTTCCATCTGCATCCATGGAATTGAGCAGAATTTCACCGACACCGAGTGCACATGCCTTCTCCACCCATGCCAGCGCATCAATACCTGCAGATTCGCGCCCACCGTGAGTTGTCACTTCAAATCCAGAGTCAGTACGAGCACGACGTGCATCAACGGAGAGAACCAGGACCTGTGAGCCAAAACGATCTGCAATCTCTGCAATCAGTTCTGGGCGGGCAAGGGCGGCGGTGTTGATTGAGACTTTATCCGCACCTGCTCTTAGCAAACGATCAACATCCTCAACTGTGCGGATCCCACCACCGACAGTCAGAGGGATAAATACTTGCTCTGCAGTCTTTCGAACAACATCTAACGTTGTTTCGCGTCCTGCAACACTTGCTGAGATATCAAGAAAGGTGAGTTCATCAGCCCCTTCTCTCCCATAGAGCGCCGCCATCTCAACAGGATCTCCTGCGTCAACCAAATCTGTGAAATTAACACCCTTAACTACTCGACCATTGGTGACGTCAAGGCAAGGAATGATGCGAACAGAAAGGCTCATCGTCGCGTGAGTTCCAGTGCTTCTTGCAAAGTGAAGGCTCCCGCATAAAGAGCTTTACCTACTATGGCACCTTCAACGCCACTGTTGTTCAGTGAAACAAGTGCTTCTATATCTTCCAGCGATGAAATCCCACCTGATGCCACAACAGGTTTGCGAGTAACAGCACATACCTCTTTAAGTAATTCAATGTTGGGACCCTTGAGAGTTCCATCTTTAGTCACATCGGTAACGACATAACGAGCACAGCCATCTCGCTCAAGCCGTTCAATAGTTTCAAAGAGATCGCCACCTTCTTTTGTCCAACCGCGAGCTGCCAGAACATGGCCTCTGACATCAAGGCCCACCGCGATGCGATCACCAAATTCAGCAATTACTTTGGCAGTCCATTCAGGATCTTCAAGGGCTGCAGTTCCAAGATTGACTCTTTCACAACCTGTTGCAAGTGCCCGTCGCAAAGAATCATCGTCACGAATACCGCCTGATAGTTCTACCTTGATATCCAGCATGCCCACTACTTCTGCAAGGAGTGCGCAATTTTCACCTCGACCAAATGCCGCATCGAGATCGACAAGGTGTAACCACTCAGCCCCTGCTGCTTGAAATTCAAGCGCAACTTCAAGCGGATTGCCATACACGGTCTCAGCATCAAGTTCGCCTTGCACGAGTCTGACAGCGCGTCCATCTTTGACATCAACTGCAGGTAGTAGCTCTAGATAACTCATAACCCATCCACCCAATTCTTAATCAGTTGCAGACCCGCATCTCCTGATTTCTCTGGGTGAAATTGCGTTGCAGCAATAACTCCATCTTCAACTGCTGCAAGGAAATCTTCACCATGGTGAGACATCGTTGCGATAGCTCCCACCTTCTTCTTCACAGCGTATGAGTGCACAAAGTAGAAGGACTCATTTTCAATGCCCTTAAAGAGTGCGCTCCCGCTTCCTACAGAAACTGTATTCCACCCCATATGAGGAAGAATTGGAGCATCAAGTTTTTCTACCGTTGCATCCCACACTCCAACTCCATCATGGTTTCCATGCTCAACACCATGAGAGAAGAGAATCTGCATTCCCACACAAATCCCCAGAGTCGGGCGCTTCAAAGCAATTCTTTCGCGAACAAGTTGATCACAACGAACTCCAGCAAGTCCTTGCATGCATGCTGCAAATGCTCCAACTCCTGGAACAACTAATCCATCGGCGTTGAGTGCCACGTCGTAGTCAGATGTGAGGATTACCTCTTTGCCAGAAGTTTCAAATGCGCGCTGCGCTGAACGTAGGTTGCCGGATCCGTAATCGAGAATTGCAATCACGAACGTTAGAGAGAGCCCTTTGTTGAAGGAATCCCTGCAACACGAGAATCAAGTGCCACAGCATCGCGGAGTGCGCGAGCAACTGCTTTGAATTGAGCTTCGAATACGTGGTGAGCATTGCGACCTTCGAGAACACGAATATGAAGAGCGATGCGCGCTTCGGCAACGATTGACTCCCAAATATGTTTTCCAAGAGTTGTATCAAATGTTCCGATGAGTTCAACGATCTCAGGTTGGCGATGCACAAGATATGGGCGGCCCGAAAGGTCGACAGCTGCCTGCACAAGAACCTCATCCAGTGGAACCATGGCATCACCAAAACGACGAATGCCTGCTTTATCGCCTAACGCTTCGCGAAGTGCTTGGCCAAATGCGAGAGATGTATCTTCCACAGTGTGGTGTGAATCAACATCAACATCACCTGTTGTCTTGACTGTCAGATTAAAACCAGAGTGCTTTCCTAATTGGCTGAGCATGTGATCAAAGAACGGGACTCCCGTGTCTACAGAGATTTCGCCTGTTCCATCAAGGTTGAGTTCAACAAGAACACTTGACTCTTTAGTAGTGCGTTCGACTCGTGATGTTCTGCTCATTATTCTCCCAGGCATAGCGATAGCGTTGAAATAAACTTTGTATTTTCGGCCTCATTGCCAATGGTGACTCTCAAGTAACCCAATAATCCCACATCTCTGATGAGAACTCCTCTATCGAGCATCGCTTGCCAGAGCTGGGCCGATGGCATTTCAAAGCCTGAGAAGAGTAGGAAGTTCGATGCACTTGGAATGACTGAAAGGCCCATCTGACTTAATTGGGCTGCAACGCGATCGCGATCTGTGCGCAGTTGAGCCACAGTCCCCAGAAGCTCATCTTTGAAGTCAAGTGCCACTTCACCAGCAGCTTGAGTCAACGCACTGAGGTGATACGGCAAGCGCACTAAGAACATTGCATCCACAACTGCTGGATCTGCCACAAGATAACCGAGTCTGACTCCAGCAAAGGCAAATGCTTTACTCATTGTGCGAATCACAACTACATGTGGGTATTTCTCTATCAAAGTCACCGCAGAGATCTCATCAGAGAATTCTCCATACGCTTCATCAACGATAAGAAGGCCAGAGGTAGATTTTGCAATCTTCTCAATTTCTTCAATCGTGACAGCGGATCCTGTTGGGTTATTTGGTGTTGTAATAAAGGTCAGCGTTGGCTTATCACGTTGAATCTGCTCAATCGCTGAATCGATATCGAGTGTGAAGTCCTCACGGCGATTGCCATTGAGCCATTGCACTTGTGTGACCTTGGCAATCAATGGGTGCATTGAGTACGAAGGCATGAACCCCAGCGCTGTTCCCCCACCAAATGCCATAAAGAGAGATTGAATAATCTCATTACTTCCGTTGGCAGCCCACACATTGGCAGAACCAAATTTGGTGCGTGAAAGCCCATTGATAAAGTCAGCAAGCTTGCCGCGCAACACAAGAGCATCTCTATCTGGATAACGATTGAGTGTGAGAGCAACTTCAGAGATGCGATCTGCAATTGACTTCGCTAAGGCAGCAGAAGGGGGATAAGGATTCTCATTGGTATTCATGACAGCATCAGCAGGAAGTTGAGGCGCTCCATAGGCTGAGAGCTCTTGGAGATTCTGGCGCAACGGCAACCAGGATGGCCACTGGTTCATAGATTTTCCAATCGCGCAGTCATTGCTTCACCGTGTGCTGGAAGGTCTTCAGAGTTTGCAAGAGTCACGACAGTATCCAGAATCTCTGTGAACGCCTTCTTGTCATACTCAATAAAGTGAAGACCTCGCAAGAAGGTCTGCACAGAAAGACCACTGCTATGGCAGGCACATCCACCTGTGGGAAGAACGTGATTAGAACCTGCAGAGTAATCACCTAACGACACAGGTGAGAAGCGACCGATAAAGACTGCGCCCGCATTACGAACCTGTTGTGCATCGCGCCCAGCATTGCGCGTCTGAATCTCTATGTGCTCAGCAGCATACGCGTTGACAACATCGAGTCCTTGCTCGATGGAATCAACAACAGCGATAGCAGATTGAATTCCAGTAAGGGCTGTGCGAATGCGTTCGGAGTGCTTTGTTGCAGCCACTCGCTTCTCAAGTTCTGCCTCAACATCCTTAGCTAATTGAATTGAGGTTGTAACAAGCACAGCCGCAGCAATCACATCATGCTCAGCCTGACTGATCAGATCTGCTGCAACATCTGCTGCTAGCGCTGTCTCATCTGCAAGGATCGCAATTTCTGTAGGGCCTGCCTCTGAATCAATACCGATAACTCCGCGCAGTGCACGCTTTGCAGCAGCGACATAGATATTGCCTGGACCTGTCACTAGGTCACACTTTTGTGCAACTCCCTTCATGCCATAAGCAAAGAGAGCAATGGCTTGAGCACCGCCGACTGCATAAACCTCAGTGACTCCAAGGAGCGCACATGTTGCAAGAATTGTTGGGTGAGGAAGTCCGCCACATTCCTTCTGTGGAGGAGATGCAACAGCGATGCTTTGCACCTGTGCGATCTGAGCCGGAATGACATTCATTAACACGCTACTTGGATAGACGGCGCGACCACCTGGAACATAGAGCCCCACGCGATCAACAGGAATCCATTTCTCAGTAACAACTCCACCATCAACAACAGTGGTGCGAGTCTCGGTACGCACTTGATCGTTGTGAACTTTACGAATTCTCTCGGCAGATACTTCAAGAGCTGTGCGAATGGCAGGGTCAAGCTCTGCAAGTGCTGCATCGAGTGCGGATTGTGGAACGCGAATCGATGCTGGCCTAACGCCATCAAATTCTTGAGCCAGTGCAATTAGATCTGCCTCAGTCCCGTGTTGTACACGGCGCAGAATCGGTTCAATCAGCGTCATCGCCTTTGCAACATCGAGCTGTGCTCGTGGAAGCTCGGCTTGATAGCCAGCCTTGTCAAGAGACTGTCCACGGAGGTCAACGGTGCGAATCACAGGGTGATTCTACTTTGCGAAGGCGATGCGATGAGACCTAAATATTGCCAGCGCTACTGGTGAGTTAGATGCGAACCAAACAGTCTGGGCCGAGAATAGCCTTGAGATCTGCGCTCAAACTTGGTGATGATGTGACCAGCGCATCAATTTTCAGAGTTGTTGATTTCTGCTGATCGATGACTTGCAGATGAACTTCTCGCTTTCCAGGATGTGAACGCAAGATTTCCTTGATGCGATCAACAATGGGCGGAGTTACCTGCGCCGCTGGAAGAGAGATGAGTAACGGACCCATAGGCGCTGCAGAGATATCAGGCATCTTCATTTCAAGTGCCGTAAATCGCACTTGTTCATCTGTGCGAGAGAAGCGACCACGAACAACAACAACGCGATCTTCTGTCAGTGAGAGCGCATATTGGTTATAAGTATTGGAGAAGAAGAGAACTTCGATGGCGCCTTCAAGATCTTCCACATTAACTACTGCCCATGAAGCACCTTGGCGAGAAACTTTTCGCTGAATACCAGTAATCAATCCACCAATGGTGACCATTCCATCTTGCGGACCATCTTCCAGAAGTTGGCTAATAGTCATATCCGTGTGAGAGCGAAGAACATGCTCAACGCCAAGAAGTGGATGATCTGAAACATAGAGACCTAACATCTCGCGCTCAAAGGTAAGTAACGTTGATTTATCCCATTCCGTTGCAGGAATATCAATATCTACTCCAGAGACCTGAGTTATGGAGTCTGCTCCAAAGAGATCAAACTGTCCGATTGCCTCTGCACGCTTTGTCTCAATCACCGAATCAATTGCTTCAAGATGTATTGCCATCAGACCCTTACGAGGATGCTCAAGGGAATCAAATGCACCAGCCTTAATCAAAGATTCAATGGTCTTCTTATTGCATACATTGGCATCAACTTTTGCAAGGAAATTACCGAAGGATGTGAATGCACCCTTACTCTCACGGGAGGCTTTGACCGAGGCAACTACGCCTTCACCCACGTTGCGAATAGCAGCAAGACCAAATCGAATATCTTTACCACGAGGTGTGTACTCAGCATCGGATTCATTGACATCAGGTGGAAGAACCTTGATTCCCATTCGGCGACACTCTGAGAGATAGAGCGCTGATTTATCTTTATCATCGCGCACACTGGTCAGAAGTGCTGCCATATATTCAGTTGGGTAATTTGCCTTCAGGTATGCAGTCCAGAAAGAGACAACACCATATCCAGCGCTATGTGCTCGGTTAAATGCGTAATCTGAGAAGGGAATCAAAACTTCCCAGAGTCGTTTGATGGCGCTAACAGAGAATCCATTTTCTTTCATGCCAGCTTCAAAGGGAATGTATTCGGTATCTAGAATCTCTTTATTCTTCTTACCCATTGCCTTACGTAGCAAGTCTGCGCGTCCAAGAGTAAAGCCTGCAACTTTCTGCGCAATCGCCATTACCTGCTCTTGGTAGACGATGAGTCCATATGTTCCACCAAGAATTTCTTGCAGTGGCTCTGAAAGTTCAGGATGGATTGGCTCAACAGGTTTGCGACCATTCTTACGATCTGCATAGTTATTATGTGAATTCTCACCCATAGGTCCAGGGCGATAGAGAGCAATCACAGCTGAGATATCGGCAAATGAGTCAGGTGACATGCTGCGCAACAGCGCGCGCATTGGCCCACCGTCGAGCTGGAATACACCGAGTGTGTCACCGCGCGAGAGAAGATCAAATGTCTTTTGATCACTGAGCGGCAGATCTTCAAGAACCACATCAATATTTTGATTAGCTTTGATATTCAGAAGTGCATCATCGAGAACAGAGAGGTTACGAAGACCAAGGAAGTCCATCTTAAGTAGTCCTGTTGCTTCACATGCACCCATATCAAATTGCGTGATGATGGCGCCATCTGCTTCTCGGCGATGGATTGGAATCACATCAAGTAGCGGTTCGCGAGAGAGGATGACACCTGCTGCATGCACTCCCCATTGGCGCTTGAGACCTTCAAGCCCCTTTGCTAAATCAACAACACGTTTGGAATCAGGATCACTCTCATAGAGCTGGCGGAATTCACCTGCTTCACCGTGACGGCCATCCTGGGAATCAAAGACGCCAGAGAGAGTGATGTCTTTACCCATCACAGATGGTGGAAGGGCTTTTGTTAACTTCTCACCAATTGCATAGGGATAACCAAGAACGCGCGTGGCATCTTTCAGTGATTGCTTTGACTTAATAGTTCCGTAGGTAATGATCTGTGCAACGCGATCTTCACCATATTTCTCGGTTGCATAACGAATCATTTCTGAGCGACGACGTTCATCAAAGTCGAGGTCGATATCAGGCATCGAGATACGCTCTGGGTTAAGGAATCGCTCAAACAAGAGACCGTGTTCAATCGGATCAAGTCCTGTAATGCCCAATGAATATGCAACGAGAGATCCTGCTGCAGATCCACGTCCTGGTCCCACGCGAATACCGACCTTCTTTGCATGACCAACAAGGTCTGCAACAACAAGGAAGTAACCTGGAAATCCCATCTTTGCCATGACATCGAGTTCATATTGCAGACGAGTGCGATATTGCTCAGTTGCCTTATCGCCCATCTTCTCAAGAAGACCTCGCACAGATTCTTTACGGAGCCACGAATCTTCCGTCTCCCCTTCGGGAACACCAAATGCCGGTAGTAAGTTCTCATTCTCACGAAGTGTCACATTGCAACGCTCTGCAATCAGCAAGGTGTTATCGCAGGATTCTGGAATATCTTGAAAGAGCTCGCGCATCTGCGCTGGGGTTTTCAGATAGAACTCATCATTATCGAATTTAAATCGCTTGGGATCTGCCAGGGTGGAGCCTGATTGCACGCAGAGCAGAGCCGCATGGGCTGCAGCATCTTCGTGGCGTGTGTAGTGAAGATCGTTTGTAGCAAGCAGCGGGAGTTTGAGTTCTTTAGCCAATTTAAGGAGATCATCCTTAACGCGAGTCTCAATATCAATCTGGTGATCCATCAGCTCTAGGAAGAAGTTATTGGCACCGAAAATGTCTCGATAATCACTTGCAGCTCGCATAGCTTCTTTGTAATTGCCCATACGAAGACGAGTTTGAATCTCACCACCAGGGCATCCTGTCGTTGCAATCAACCCATCAGCATGGCGTGAGATGAGCTCGCGATCCATACGCGGCTTGTAGTAATAGCCTTCAAGAGAGGCAAGGGAAGAGAGCTTGTAGAGATTGGCAAGACCAACATTATTCTCAGCCAAGATTGTCATGTGGGTATATGCACCACCGCCTGAAACATCATCTTCTCCGCCATCGGCCCACTGCACACGCTTCTTATCAAAACGTGATTCAGGGGCTACATAGGCTTCGATTCCTATGATGGGTTTAACGCCAGCTTTTGTCGCCTGCTTATAAAAATCAAATGCTCCGAAAACATTTCCGTGATCTGTCATCGCAATCGCTGGCATTTCTTGGCGAGCTACCTCATTGACCAGATCTCCAACGCGCGCGGCACCATCGAGCATCGAGTACTCGGTATGCACATGAAGATGTACAAACGAGTCTTGCGTCGATGCCCGTGAAGCTGAAAAATCTTCAGATGACATGGTGGCGCAAC